>ERZ1673742.88-NODE-88-length-148749-cov-11.967463_pt1 | contig 148749 bp, 143 predicted proteins | sample MGYA00580208_ERZ1673742 | MGnify/ENA primary metagenome ERZ1673742 (study PRJEB41218, sample SAMN15661774) | gut metagenome | host: Homo sapiens | place: Canada: London | collected 2015-08-20/2019-03-30 | study: EMG produced TPA metagenomics assembly of...
ATGCTTGTGCTTCTATGATTTCTACGCTCTTTTGCTGGCACAACTTCCGCAGTATGATCCCTATGTCCTCTTTTATCTTTCCATATATCTCCATCCGTCTATATTTCGGCGCAAACACCACATGGTATTGACAACGCCAACTGGTATGTTCTAAACTACTTACATCTACTTCTTTCATGAATTAGTCTCCTTGTTTTTGTAAGTTTTGGTCGGCAAACCTCTTCCTTACTCTAACTCGGAGACTTTTTCTTGTCTACTTTGCCCCTCGCCATAGGCTATTTTTCCCCCCCGGCAGAGCCGGGGGTTGTCTTTGATGGCCAAAACCACAAGGCGGAGAACCTCTCGGTTCTCCGCCTTCATGGTAGGAAGATTGATGAAAAAAGTTATTTGTCTCTTGCAAGTATAGGATACCCAAGGGATGTTACAAAAATTCGGGGGTAATTATTACAAAAGTCTTAAATGTTTTTCGGCGGAAAATCAGCTGCTCACTCCCCCAGAATGTGCATGAATTCCTCGCCGGTGATGGTCTCCTTCTCATAGAGGAAGGCTGCCAGACGGTCCAGCTTCTCCCGGTTCGCCGTAAGGATGTCCACCGCCTTATCGTGCTCCCGCTTCACCAGCTCCACCACCTGTTGGTCGATCTTGGTCTGGGTATCGGCGGAGCAGGCCAACGAGGCGTCACCCCCCAGATACTGGTTGGTGACGGTCTCCAGCGCCACCATACCGAAGTCGTCGCTCATGCCGTAGCGGGTGATCATGGCACGGGCCAGCTTGGTGGCCTGCTCGATGTCGTTGGAGGCCCCGGTGGTAACAGAGCCGAACGCCACCTCCTCGGCAGCCCGGCCGCCGGTAAGGGTAGCGATCTTGTTCTCCATCTCCTCCTTGGTCATAAGGTAGTGGTTGCCCTCTTCCACCTGCATCGTGTAGCCCAAGGCCCCGGAGGTGCGAGGTACGATGGTGATCTTCTGCACCGGAGCGGAGTGGGTCTGCATGGCCGCCACCAGCGCATGGCCGATCTCATGGTAGGAGACGATTTTCTTCTCGTGGTCGGTCATGATGGCGTTCTTCTTCTGATACCCGGCGATGACCACCTCGATGCTCTCCTCCAGATCCGCCTGCGTGGCGAAGCGGCGGCCGTCCCGGACGGCCCGCAGGGCCGCCTCGTTGACGATGTTGGCCAGCTCTGCGCCGGAAGCACCGGAGGCCATGCGGGCCACCTTGTTGAAATCCACATCCTCGGCGATCTTGATCTTCTTGGCATGGACCTTTAGAATTTCCTCACGGCCCTTCAGATCCGGCAGCTCCACCGGCACCCGGCGGTCAAAACGGCCGGGACGGGTCAATGCCGGATCCAGCGACTCCGGACGGTTGGTAGCCGCCAGAATGATGACGCCGGTGTTGCCCTCGAAGCCGTCCATCTCCGTTAGCAGCTGATTCAGGGTCTGCTCCCGCTCGTCGTTGCCTCCCAGCTGGCCGTCACGTTTCTTGCCGATGGCGTCGATCTCGTCGATGAACACGATGCAGGGGGCCTTCTCCTTGGCCTGACGGAACAGGTCACGGACCTTGCTGGCGCCCATGCCCACGAACATCTCCACAAATTCGGAGCCGGACATGGAGAAAAACGGCACGTTGGCCTCACCGGCCACGGCCTTGGCCAGCATGGTCTTACCGGTACCCGGAGGGCCCACCAGCAGGATGCCCTTGGGCATGGAGGCACCGATGTCCTGATACTTGCTGGGATCGTGGAGGTAGTTGACCACCTCCTGTAAATTCTCCTTGGCCTCGTCCTCTCCGGCCACATCGTCAAACTTGATGCCCTCGGCGGACTTGACGTAGACCTTGGCGTTGGACTTGCCCATGTTGAACATCATGGAGTTTCCGCCGCCCATTTTCTTCATAAGGCTGCGGGACAGCATCTGCCCCAGCCCGATGAAGATGATCAGCGGCAGCACCCAACCCAGAATACTCACCAGCAGCGAGGTCTGCTGGATCTCCGTGCCGCTGGTGGAGATGCCCGCCTCCAGCAGCCGGGAGACCAGATCGTCATCCGGCACCATGGCGGTCTTATAGATGGTCTTTTCTTCGGTGTCGGTGAACAGGATACGGTTCTCCTGCTCCTGAATGTCCACCTTGCCGATCTCCTTCTTCTCCACCATGCTGACGAAGGTGTTGTAGTCCACCTCCTTGATCTGGTGCTCGGAGATCCACGGCATGGCCAGCAGATTGAACAGCAGCAGCACCAGCATCACCAGCAGGTAGTAGTACAGCAGGGGCTTTTTCGGTGATTTGACCTCATTCATAGGCGTTTCCTCCCTGTGATCCGGGGTCGCCGCAAAAGCATCCGGCCGACCGCCGTTTGTGATAGATAGTGTAGCACAAGCTCTCGTAAATAGTAAACGACTAAATTGTAAATTCTGTGAATCTTACGCTTTCCCGCCGCCGCTCGGTTTCGGCGACACCGTCCAGCGGCCGTTGCAGGTAGCTCTTTCGGCGTCGGTGAGGGTATCGGTGGCCAGCAGGAGATTTTTGATTTCTACCTGCCTGTGCATATGGATCATTCTGTTTTCGAGGGTTCGAGTCTATCCACAAAGGAAAAACGGCGATTTTGCATCTACGATCCGGTAGACTTAAAATCGCCGTTTGGGCAGCAAAAAAAACGATAAAATCGGGGTTTTCATGGGCTATATCTTCTTTATAGCCTCTTTTAAAAGTAGTGACCTACTTTGATACAAAATGCGCACCCGCTCAGACTTTTCGTTAAAAGATGCACACCCTTAAATCTCAATACCCTTAGAAATGAAAGCCCTCGATAAATTGGAATTTAATTCATAAATTGTTTTTAAGTTACTTATATAATCTTAAAACTTGAAATTGATATGTTTCATCATTTTCTGTATAACCGATTGAAATGCCTTTTCCATTATTTGATGTTTCGCCAGAATTAGGTTTTGATTTTACATCTTCTAATAATGTTTCAATTTCTGAATCTGTAATCTGATTATTATTTGCTTTAATTAAATGTTTGGTATATGAAATTGCATCTGTTTCATATTTGCTGGTTTTATCTACATATAAAAGCATATAATCTACAATTTCAGTTGTTTTATCTCCGGTATATTCTTCTGGGACGACTACTAAATAAATGCCCTCAATTAACCCATACCAATATTGATTATTATCTTCAGTTAAATAATCAGTTGATGCCGGATTTAATGAACTGTTATCTACTACTTCTGTATTAAACTTTGCAACTAAAACATCAACAGTTTCTTTTTCTACATAGCCATGTCTTTCTTGACTTTCTTGTAAGTCTTTTTTGGCATCTTCTACACTGGACTTACCACATCCGGTCAAGCTTAAAACCATAACACCACATAATAAAATAGTTAAAAATGTCTTTTTCATAATTATTTCTCCATTTCAACAAATACTGATTTGTCGAGCCATTTTTCACTTTCATAATTCTACAAGAAAAACAAAAAACTGGACACCCACAATGATAACCATCGTATCAAAATTGGTGTCCAGTTATGGCGCGGAAGGAGGGATTTGAACCCTCGCACGCGGTTTAGGCGTCTACTCCCTTAGCAGGGGAGCCCCTTCGGCCACTTGGGTACTTCCGCAGGCCGGTGATAAAGCTGGCGGAGAGAGTGGGATTCGAACCCACGGATGCTTTCACATCGCCGGTTTTCAAGACCGGTGCTTTCGACCACTCAGCCATCTCTCCGTGCGTAAAAGCAAACCTCTGCCAGAAGCAGATATGATTTTATCATCCCCGGAGCCATTTGTCAACACAAAATACACGCTCCCTGTGAAAAAGAGGGGCCGCAGCCACGCTGCGGCCCCCTCCCGTCATAGACAAAGCGGCGTTACCACTCCAGATTCTTCTCCGTCTCCTTGCTGAACACATGGGCCACATTGCCGCCGAAGATCATATTGACCTCGCTGCCGGCGGGGAAATGGGCCGCTGCGCCGTTGGTGGGGACGATGACGATGACGTCCTTGCCCTCCGCCGCAACATGGAGGTGGACCGACGAGCCCATCATCTCGGACACATCCACCTTGCCCTTCACGCCGTCGGCGCACAGCATGATGTGATCCGGACGCACGCCCAGCACCACGTCCTGCTCCGCCACATCTTTGGCGGCCAGACGCTGCTGCTTCTCCTCCGACAGCTCCACGGTGACGCTGCCCACGGTGACGGTGTACTTGCCGTCCTTACGGGCCAGATGTGCGTCAAAGAGGTTCATCTGGGGCGTGCCGATGAAGCCTGCCACGAACAGGTTGGCCGGGTGGTCGAACACTTCCTGCGGCGTGCCGATCTGCTGGATGAATCCGTCCTTCATGATGACGATGCGGTCGCCCAGTGTCATGGCCTCGGTCTGATCGTGGGTGACGTAGATAAACGTGGTGTCGATGCGCTCCCGCAGCTTGATGAGCTCGGCCCGCATCTGATTGCGGAGCTTGGCGTCCAGATTGGACAGAGGCTCATCCATCAGGAACACGGCGGGGTCACGGACAATGGCACGGCCGATGGCCACACGCTGGCGCTGGCCGCCGGACAAAGCCTTGGGCTTACGGTCCAGATACTGGGTGATGTCCAAAATCTCCGCCGCCTGACGCACCCGCCGGTCGATCTCGTCCTTGGGTACCTTCTTCAGCTTCAGGGAGAAGGCCATGTTCCCGTATACCGTCATATGGGGGTACAGGGCGTAGCTCTGGAACACCATGGCGATGTCCCGGTCCTTGGGCTCCACGTCGTTCATCAGCTTGCCGTCGATGTACAGCTCGCCGCCGGAGATATCCTCCAGCCCGGCGATCATCCGCAGGGTGGTGGACTTGCCGCAGCCGGAGGGACCCACCAGCACGATGAACTCCTTGTCGGCAATGTGCAGGTTGAAGTCCTGCACCGCCACCACGCCCTCGTCGGTGATCTGAAGATCGTTTTTCTTCTCCGGCTCGCCCTTTTTCTTTTTCTTCTCGGTGTTGGGATAGACCTTCTTGAGGTTTTTCAGTACGACCTCTGCCATATGCATCTGACTGTGACCGCCCTGCCTCCGCATGGAGCGGCCTCACGCCCGGCTCAGCCGGCACGCCTTGCGACAGGTCTCCACACTGCCGCACCGCCAGTCACAGCGGACCTTGTTCCTCCTTTTTTAAGCCGTGCGGCACCATAGTGAGAAGTGGAGTGAATACCGCCGGTGGGAATAAGATATCTTATCTTACCGCATTTTTGCAGAAAAATCAACCGTCCACAGCGTCCTTTATAGGAAAAATCTACAAAAAGGCTGTGTGCCGCCATTCTGCGGCACACAGCTTTCCTTCTTACGCAGCCCAACGCATCACACGCCCAGCTTCTCCAGCGCCGCCAGACGCAGGCAGGTACACAGCACCTGCGCCGCCTGCTCCAGCTCCGCCACCGGCGGCAGGGACGGGGCGATGCGGATATTGCTGTCCGCCGGGTCCACGCCGTAGGGGTAGGTAGCCCCGGCGCCGGTCATAGTGACTCCCGCCTCCCGGCACAGCTCCAGCGCCCGCCGTGCGGTGCCGGGCATGGCGTCCAGCGAGATGAAGTAGCCGCCGGTGGGCCTCGTCCATTGGGCGATGTCCAGCGGGGCCAGCTGCTGCTCCAGTGCCGTCAGCACCGCCCGGAACTTGGGGGCCAGCACGGCGGCGTGACGCTGCATCAGCGCCAGCGTATGACTGCGGTCCTTCAGATAGCGCACATGCCGCAGCTGGTTGATCTTATCATAGCCGATGGTCTGCACGCCGATGAGGGACAACATATGGGCCATATTGGCCTCGCTGCACGCCATCACCGCCACCCCCGCACCGGGGAAGGTGATCTTGCTGGTAGAGGCGAACTCATAGACCATGTCGCCGTTTCCGGCCTGCCGGCACAGGCTCAGAATATCCGGGAAGGGGACGAACTCCCCCTCCAGCTCATGGATACAGTAGGCATTGTCCCACATCAGCATGAAGTCCGGGGCGGCGGGCCTCATAGCCGCCAGACGCTGCACCGTCTCCGCCGAGTAAATAATCCCCTGGGGATTGGAGTACTTGGGAACGTTCCACATTCCCTTCACCGCCGGGTCCTGCACCAGCCGCTCCACCATGTCCATGTCCGGCCCCTCCTCCGTCATGGGTACGGTGATCAGCTCCATACCGAAGGACTGGCAGATACGGAAGTGGCGGTCATAGCCCGGTGCAGGGCAGAGCCACTTCACCGTCTCCAGCTTGCCCCACGGCTCCTCGCTGTGGAGCATCCCATGGGTATACGCCTTGGAGATGGCGTCGTACATCAGCTGCAAGCTGGCGTTGCCTCCGACGAACACCTGCTCCGCCCGGCAGCCCAGTATCTCGGCAAACAGCGCCCGTGCCTCCGGGATGCCCGCCAGCTCGCCATAGTTCCGGGTGTCCAGCCCACCCGCCAGATAGTCCTCCGGTCGGGTCAACTGCGCCATCTCCCGTGTCACCATGTCCAGCTGCTCCGTGCCGGGCTTGCCACGGGCCATGTTCAGCTTCAGGCCCAGTGCCTTCTGTGCCTCATAGGCCTTTCGCACGGCGGCGTATTCCTCCCGCCGCTGGTCGGCGGTCATATCCTCATATCGTTTCATATTCTCGCTCCTTTCAGGAAAGTCTATTCTCTTACTGCACCTCGTACAGATCCGTTCTCCGGGCCGACAGAATGGGCAGCTGACGGCGGATGGCGTCGATGCGGGAAAGCTCCAGCTCCGTCACGGCGACCTCCTCCCCCGTGCCGCACTGGTGAACGATGCCGCCCCACGGCTCACAGACCATGGAGTGGCCCCACGCTACATAGCTGCCGCTCTCGTCACGGGCCGGGGCGGTACCCACGGTGAATAGCTGGTTATCCACCGCCCGCTGCCGCAGCAGCAGCTCCCAGTGGGCGGGGCCGGTGGTCATGTTGAAGGCCGCCGGGGCCAGGATCATCCGGGCGCCCCGCAGGGTCATCACCCGGCAAAGCTCCTCGAACCGCAGGTCAAAGCACACGCACAGCCCCACCCTGCCCCACGGAGTATCCAGCAGCGTGATGTCGTTTCCGGGGGCAAAGGTGTCGGACTCCATGAAGTACTGTCCCCCCTCCACGTTGACATCGAAGAGGTGTATCTTCCGGTGCCGGGCCGCCTGCCGCCCTTGATCGTCGTAGACGTAGCAGGTGTTGTAAAGTCTCTCCCCCTCCCGCTCCGGGATGGTGCCGCCTACGATCCAGATGCCCAGCTCCCGGCTCAGCGCCGACAGGGCCTGCTGGGCCGGGCCGCCCTGCTCCTCACTGTTGGGGCGGAACATCTCGTTTTCATAGGGGCAGCAGAACATCTCCGGCAGCATCACCAGCTGCGCCCCCTGCTCCGCCGCCCGGCGGATGAGTACACAGGCCCGGCGGAGGTTCTCCGCCTTGTCCCGGCCCACCATCAGCTGGACCTGTCCCAACTTCAGTGTTTTACTCTCCATATGTGACCCCCTTCCTTAAAACTCCCGCAGCACCAGCTCCGTCACGCCGGGGCCTGCCGCCTCCAGCCGCAGCACCTGCGGGTGTCTGCCGTATTCCCGGCGCACCAGCTCCCGCAGCGCCGTGCCGCCGTGGTGTCCGTGGATGACCCGGATGCGATAGGTACCGGGCCGTACCCGGCGCAGGGCGGCGTCCAGCGTCACCCGTGCCTGATATTCGTTTTTCCCGTGGAGATCGATCTCCCAGATCCCTGCGTACATCCCGTGGCCCCCCGCTTCAGTATGCTGCTATTGTACGGCAAAGCCGTTGAACTTTCAACCGCTTTCTGCTATGATAAGGAAAGAAAGCGTGTTTTCGCCACTCTCGACGCTGCGGCGCTTTTGCCGCCGCTGTGATGCGAAAGGAATGTCTATGAAAAAATATCAGAAGCAGCTGCTCTCCCTGTTAGCCGGAGGCGTTCTGGGATATTTGTTATATTACCATTTCTTCATGGACGTGATTTTGTTGATTGCTCATGAGGGTTTCCTGTATATGATAATTAACATAGCTATGTTGCTCCTGTCCATCGTTGGCTGTGCCGCCATCATCTATCTGCTTCTGGAAAAACGGGTCAGTAGGTGGATGCTGGTGCTGCTGAGCGTCACCTACTTCATAGCGCTGTTCATCATCCTGTTCTGCCGCCACCGGGTGGGGCGCATCGCCATTCTGGATCCGTTGGTGGGGCTCTCGCAGCTGGGAGACTGGGAGATGCTGATGCAGAGCCTGCTGAACCTCCTGATGTTCCTGCCCATGGGCTTTTTCTTCCGGAACCGGAAGCCATGGCAGGTGCTGCTGGGGGCATTGGGCATCTCGCTCTTCATCGAGGGGATGCAGTACCTCACCATGCGGGGGATGTTCGACACGCTGGATATCCTTCTGTACATTCTGGGCATCAGTCTGGGAGCGCTGCTGTTCCGGCTGCTGCGCCTGAAAATCGAGTAACCAAAGGAGCATTTCATGGAGATTCTGGTTCTTTCCGATTCCCACGGCAAGGTAGATCACATGGTTCGGGCCGTGGAGCAGTTCCATCCCCGGCAGGTGCTGCATCTGGGGGACTGCGTCCGGGACGCTCAGGCGCTGGAGCGGCAATTCCCCCAGCTGCCGGTGACCATGGTTCCCGGCAACTGCGACTGGGGCCAGACCGGAGAGCCGGAGCGCCTGCTGGAGATAGAGGGCGTCCGCATCCTCATGCTGCACGGCCACACCCGCCACGTCAAGTCCTCCCCCATGGCTGCTGTCTACGCCGCCAGGGAGTACGGGGCCGACGTGCTGCTGTTCGGCCACACCCACGTCCCTCTGGTGGACTACGACGGCGCCCTGTGGGTGATGAATCCCGGCGCCGCCGGGGACTACACCCGTCCCACCTGTGGTCTTCTCACCATCCGGGAGGGGGCCGTCATCTGCTCCGTGCAGAATATTTCTCTGGGGAGGTAAGCATCATGCGCTATATCGGCTGTCATCTCTCCTCCTCGGCGGGCTTTGCCGCCATGGGACGGACGGCGCTGTCCATCGGCGCCAACACCTTTCAGTTCTTCACCCGCAACCCACGGGGCAGCCAGGCCAAGCCCGTGGACCCGGCGGACGTAACCGCCTATCTGGCGCTGGCGGCGAAGGCGGGGCTGGGGACCATTCTGGCCCACGCCCCCTATACCATCAACCCCTGCTCCAAGGATGAGCGTACCAGAGAGTTCGCCCGGCTGACGCTGGCCGATGACCTGCGGCGGATGGAGTACCTGCCGGGGAATCTCTATAACTTCCACCCCGGCAGCCACACCGGTCAGGGTCTGGAGACCGGCATCACCCAGATCGCAGACACCCTCAACGCCATCCTCACTCCGGCGATGCACACCACCGTCCTGCTGGAGACCATGTCCGGCAAGGGAACGGAGGTGGGCAGCCGCTTCGAGGAGCTGCGGGAGATTCTGGACCGGGTGACACTGACGGAGCAGATGGGGGTCTGTCTGGATACCTGCCACGTCTCCGACGCCGGATACGACGTGGCCGGGGACTTGGATGGCGTCCTGACGGAGTTTGACCGGGTCGTCGGCCTGCACCGTCTGAAGGCCCTCCACCTGAACGACAGCCTGAACCCCGTGGGCGCCCACAAGGACCGCCACGCCCGCATCGGGGAGGGCACACTGGGAGCGGAGACCTTCCGCCGCATCGTGAACCACCCGGCCCTCCGGCGGCTTCCCATGCTGCTGGAGACACCCAACGAGCTGCCGGGCTACGCCGCCGAGATCGCCCTGCTGCGGGGCTTCGAGGAGGCGGAGTAATGGTACTGCGACTGTCTGCGTGGGGTATTTTCCTGCTGGGTGCGGTGGGCCTGCTGATCCACTCCACCCTGCTGCAAACGGGACACATCCGTGCCGGGATGTTCTGCTTTTACACCAATCTCAGCAACCTTCTGGTGCTGGTGTATGAGCTGGCGCTGGCCATTGCCGCCGGCCTCCCCCACAGCGCCGCTCTGCGTCTGCTGACCGACGATACCCTCAGCTTCTCCATGGCGTTGTGCATCCTCGTGACCCATCTGGTATATCAGTTCGTTCTGGTGCCGGACGCCAAGCGAAATGGCAAGCGCTTTGCCGACTTCGGTGCCAGCTTCGGCAACCTCTGTGTCCATTATCTGACACCCCTGCTGGTGGTAGCCCAGTGGCTGCTGCTGGCAGATAAATCCTCCCTCGGCTGGCGCAGCGCCCTATGGTGGTTGACGCTGCCGCTGGCCTACTTCGCCTTTGCCATGCTCCGGGGCCGCAGCGGCAAACCCATCGGCCACACCCATCTGGTGTATCCCTACCCGTTTCTGGACCTGCCCCGGCTGGGCTGGCGGAAATTCACCGGATACGTGACGGGAATGCTGCTGAGCTTCTTTCTGCTGGGCTATGGCATGATGTGGCTGGGTCGGCTGGTAGGAACGCCTCTGGCATGAAAAAGAGGACAGGGACAAGCCTTTTCGCTTGTCCCTGTCCTTTTCTATGTCACTTCTTCCGCTTCTTGGCAAAAGCAGCTTTCTTGGCCGGGGACATCTTCCCCTTCTGGCCGGAAGCCGCTCCGCCATTGCGGCGGGACACATCAGCCCGCTTACCGCCTCTATGCTCCGAACGTCCTCCGTGATGCACCTCCCGGCGGAGATCTCCCTCTCCGCCGTGCTGTCCGGGGCGCCGCTTTTCCCCGGAGGGCTGCTGCTCCGGCTGCTTGCCGAAGTACTTCTCCCCCTTCTGGGGTCGAATGAGGCACTCCGGCGTATAGCCGATGAGATCGGTGCGGCCTGCCCTCTCCAGTGCCTCTATGACAAGCCCCCGCAGCTCTGGCCGCTTCCACTGGAGCAACGCCCGCTGAAGGGCCTTTTCATGGGGGTCACGGGCCACATACACCGGCGTCATATCCCGTGGATCGATGCCGGTATAGTACATACAGGTAGAGAGGGTACCGGGGGTGGGATAGAAGTCCTGTACCTGCTGGGGCTGGTGGCCGGTGCGGTGCAGAAACTCTGCCAGCCGGACGGAATCCTCCAGCGTACAGCCGGGGTGGGAGGACATGAGGTACGGCACCAGATACTGCTGCTTGCCCTCCTTCTCATTGAGCTTCTGATACTGCCGCCAGAACCGCTCGAACACGTCGAAGTGGGGCTTTCCCATATAGTCCAGCACCGAGGCCACGCAGTGCTCTGGTGCCACCTTCAGCTGCCCGCTGATGTGGTAGTCCACCAGTTCCCGGAAAAAATCCTGATTTTTGTCCTGCAAAAGATAATCGTAGCGAATACCACTGCGGACGAACACCTTCTTCACGCCATCCACCCGCCGCAGGCGCTGCAAAAGCACCGTATACTCCGAGTGGTCGGCGTCCAGGTTCCTGCACGGCTCCGGGGCCAGACAGCTGCGGCCCTTGCACATCCCCCGCCGCTTCTGCTGGGCGCAGGAGGTGTGGCGGAAGTTGGCGGAGGGGCCTCCCACATCGTGGATATAGCCCTTGAACTTCGGGTCCTGCGTCAGCAGCTCCGCCTCCCGCACCACGGACTCGATGGAGCGGGAGGTGACCATGCGCCCCTGATGAAAGGCCAGTGCGCAGAAGTTGCAGCCGCCGAAGCAGCCCCGGTTGTGGGTGATGGAGAAGCGTACCTCCTCGATGGCGGGAACCTCCTCCCGATACATGGGATGAACCTCCCGGACATAGGGCAGGTCGTACAGGGCATCCAGTGCCTCCCGGCTCAGTGGACGGGCCGGTGGATTCACCACCAGCACCCGGCCCTGACAGGGCTGCAGCACGGCGCACCCCCGGATGGGATCGTGCTCGTCGTACTGGATCTTGGTGGCTCTGGCGTAGGCCGCCTTGTCGGCGCACACCTCCTCATAGGAGGGACAGGCCACCGGATGAAAGCCGCTGCCCTCTCCGGTGGGTGCAATGTAGGCGGTGCCGGGGATGTCGGTGATCTCACGGGGCGGCACCTTTCTGGATAGCCTCCGGGCGATCTCACGGGTGGCCGCCTCCCCCATGCCGTAAACCAGCAGATCCGCCGGGGCATCAAAGAGGATGCTGCGGCGCACCTTGTCGTCCCAGTAGTCATAGTGGGCAAAGCGCCGCAGGGACGCCTCCAATCCCCCGATGACGATGGGGGTATCGGGAAAGGCCTCTCTGGCCCGGTTGGCATAGACGATGGTGGGCCGATCCGGCCGATACCCCATTTTCCCGCCGGGGGAGTACAGATCTCTGTCCCGCCGCCGCTTGGCCACGGTGTAGTGGGCCACCATGGAGTCCAGATTGCCTCCGCCGATGAGCACCCCATAGCGGGGTCTGCCCATGGCCCGGAAGGCCTCGGCGTCGTGCCAGTCCGGCTGGGCCAGAATGGCCACCCGATAGCCCTCCCCCTCCAGCATCCGTGCAATGAGGGTGGTGCCGAAGCTGGGATGGTCGATGTAGGCGTCCGCCGTCACCACCAGAAAATCATAGTAATACCAGTCCCGCTGGAGCATCTCCTCCCGGCTCACCGGCAAAAATTCCGTGCCACGCATGGGTCACCTTCTCCTTTCTGCCCCTCACAGGGGGATGTGGGCGTCCAGCACCCGTGGCGTGATGTCCTTTTCCATGACATCACCCCCCACCGGGGAAAAGCCCAGCTTTGCCCAGAAGCTCCGCTGCCGGTCATCGCCGCACCGCAGGCGCAGGCGCAGCAGGCCCATGTGGCGGCAGCGCTGGATGATCTGTCCCAGGGGCTGGATGCCCTGATCCCGGCCCTGCCACTGGGGCAGCAGGCCGTACCAGCCGATCTCCCCCACGCCCTCCTCCGGGCGGGGCAGCAGCTGATAAGCGCCGATCAGCTCGTCAACGAAGCGGACGGCCACGCCTTCGCCGCCGGTGGGAACGCCCAACTGCTGCCGCTCCTCCTCCGTCAGCGGGGCATACAGTTGGCCCATCTCCTGAACCCCCTTCTGCCGCCACCACTTCTGCTTGGCCAGCGTGGAGAGCCCCGCCTGTACCAGATGGCTGTTGTCATCCCGGTACAGCACCCGGATGTCATCGCCCTCCACCTCCAGCCGGGCCACGGAGGTGTTGTCCCCGAAGGGCGTGTCCCCGATCTCCAACAGGCTCAGGCCCTGCAGGGTTCCCAGCACGATCCGCATGGCGGCGCCGTGGGAGAAAATGGCCACCGTCTGGCCGTCATGCTGCCGGGCCACCCGCCGCAGGGCCGGGAGGTAGCGATCCAGCACCTGCCGGGCCGTCTCGCTGCCGGGGACCTGCCAGCGATCCAGCCGGTGGTTGAAATCATGGTGGGACTGGGGGTACTTCCGCAGCAGCTCATACCAACAGTGCTCCTCCCACTCCCCCATGCAGATCTCCCGGAAGGCGGGATCCGGATGCAGCTGCAGCCCCTTGGGCAGATAGATGGACTGGGCTGTGGTGCGGGTGCGGATCAGGTCGCTGGCATACACGGCATCCACCGGCACATCCCGGAAGCGCTCCGCCAGCGCCCGGATCTGGCGGCACCCCCGGTCATCGGTGATGCAGCTGTTATAGTGTCCGTGGGCAATGCGATAGAGGTTGCCCTCCGCCTCGGCGTGGCGGACAAGATAAATCGTCGTCATAGCTTCTCCTTTGTGGGTATCCGGGTCACACCACCGTGACCCAATGCTTCATCTCCCGGATGGCATCGTCCATGGCCGCCGGCACATCCTCGGCGTATTGCAGGCTGTCGTCGATGACCATAGCCCCCCGGCCGAAATCGTCGAAGGCATAGCTGGCAGCTTCGCCGCCGCAGCCATCCAGCAGAAGGAAGGCATCCTTCAGCCGCCGCCGCAGCTCCCGCACATCCAGACTGTAATCCGTCTGGGCCATGATCCCAGCCCCCCGGCGGGCCATCTGCTCTCCCGCCGCCAAAAACAGGCGGCGATCCCCAGCCATGAGGTTCTGCACCTCCGCCGCACCCGGCTCCGCCGTGCGGATCAGCGCAAACAGGGCCTTGTCTTCCCCCGCCGCCGCAGTGCCATAGTAGGGCGAGACAGTCACGGCGTCGGCATTCACCTCACCACCCAGCCACACGGCGGGATCGGCGCAGCGTGCGTCCACAATGGCGTAAAGGCCCTGACTGCGGGCCATATGGACCAGATTCGACAGCACGTCCAGCCCCATAGCCCCGCACAGGAGGTAGCGGTCAGCCCGCAGCACCACTGCCGGCAGCCGCTGGGCCGCCTGAGCCATCAGTTGGGTGCCGTGATAGCGCAGTGCCTCCGACCGGGCCATGACGCTCTCGCCGTAGAGATCGGTAAACCTCTTCACCACCGGGGTGGGAAGCCGGTCCGCCTCCGGGCCAAGGCCCAGCGCCAGCGGTGTCTTTTTTTTGCGGATATGTTCCTGCAAAGCCGTAATGGACATGAAACGCTCCTTCTCGCCGCAGAGCGGCGGCATGATCAGATATTTTATTCATTATATGCGCTGCGGCAGCTTTTGGCAAGGCATAGACGGTTATTTCCCGCCGGAATGGATATACTATGACCGTACCGAAAAGGAGTGATGCAGGAATGTGTAAGGTCAGTACGTTCGTCACTGGCGTATGCGTCGGCATGGTGGCCGGCGCACTGGTAGAGGTGATGGTCATTCCCCGGCCGAAGACGAGAAAAACCGCTGTAGGCAAAGCCATGCAGCGGATGGGTAACGCAGTGGATTCGGCGCTGGAGACCGTTGCCGAGAAGATGAACTGAGGGTATCGCACGGGAGAGGGCCGCTTACGGCCCTCTCCCAAAAATTATTGGCTTTTTTGTGTTTTTCGCTTGACAAGGTGCAGATTTTTGGTATAATAGACCGTGCTGTTGCGGCAGCATTTTATATGCAGTGGTATCGAAGTGGTCATAACGAGCACGACTGGAAATCGTGTTGCCGTCAAAAGCGGCACGAGGGTTCAAATCCCTCCCACTGCGCCAGAAAAAAGGTCTTTGTCCCATGGGACAAAGACCTTTTGATTTTCCCCCGGCGCCTTCCCCGCAGAAAGGCGACCGCTGCCGGAGTTTTTCTCCCCCCTCTGGAAAATCCTCCGCCGCTGTGATAGAATAGACCTTCCGGAGGGCTTTGGCCGCCGGAGACTATCACAGCAAGGAGAATGTACCATGCAATGTCCCGTATGCGGTAAGGAGATGAAAACCGGCGCCTCCACCTTCATGGGCTCCACCGGCCTGACCCCTATGGCCTGCGTGTTCACCGACAGCGAGGTCAAGCAAAAGGGCTTCTTCCGGCACAATGTCGTCTCCAAGGTCCTCCTGCAGGGCGACGACATAGAGACCTACTTCTGTGAGTCCTGCCAGCTGCTCCTGCCTCTGATCCGCTGACATCCCGGCACGCAAAAAGGGTCCCCGGCTCTCGCCGGGGACCCTTTCCCGTCTCTTACGGACGCTCACAGAGCGCTTACAGAATGTTGATGGACGTCTGCTTGGGCAGCTGCTTCTTGGCCGCCTTCGGCACGGAGATGGTCAGGATGCCGTCCTCGAACTTGGCGGACACCTCCTCCGGCTCCACGTCCTCGCCTACGTAGAAGCTGCGGCTGCAGGCGCCGGCATAGCGCTCCTGACGGATGTACTTGCCCTTCTTGTCCTGCTCCTCCTTGTCCAGACCCTTGGCGGCCTGAATGGTCAGATAGCCGTTCTTCAGCTCCACATTGACCTCGTCCTTCTTGAAGCCCGGCAGGTCGATATCCAGCTCATAGGAGCTCTCCGTCTCCCGCACATCGGTTTTCATCAGGTTCTTGCCGTGCTTGCCATACAGCGGGTCACGGCTCTGAGGTACCATCATCCCGAAAGGATCAGAGAAGAAATCATCAAACAAATTCTCACCAAAAATGCTGGGCAACATAAGTCATACCTCCATTCAAAATTCCGGGTGCCGGTGTCTCACCGGCGCCAACTTTTGTCACCGCTTACACATTGTATGCGTTTTCCGTTCCCCGGTGGAGCTCTTTGGCTCTCTCCCTTGGAACAGCTTCATCATAGCACCATTTTTAGCACTGTCAAGTGTCGAGTGCTAATGTTCACAGAAGTACCTATGTTTGTTCATAAAATATCCGAAAAGTCCCCCCTTGCCCCCCAGCCCACCGAAAAATATTGTCCGGGGCATATACAAACGGCCGAAAGTGTGGTATACTTTCATGAACCAATTTACAAAATGTTCAGGAAGCCCGAAAACTGCCGGGTATAATGGTAATATAGTATATAAATGGGAGGTTTCCTATGGCACGCAATATTCTGGTGGTCGAGGACGACCGCAATATTTCCGACCTGATCCGGATGTATCTGGAGAAGGAGGGCTTCGACGTCCGCATCGCCTATGACGGCGGCAAGGCCGTGGAGGAATACGACCGGCAGGCGCCGGATATGGTTCTGCTGGATATCATGCTGCCGGTGATGGACGGCTGGTCCGTCTGCGCCCACATCCGGGAAAAGGCCAAGACACCCATCATCATGCTGACGGCCAAAAGCGAAGTCAACGACCGCATCACCGGTCTGGAGATGGGCGCCGACGACTATCTGGTCAAGCCCTTCGAGATGAAGGAGCTGATGGCCCGCATCAACGCCGTGCTGCGCCGCAGCGAGATCCCCGACGACACCCGCAAGCGTCTGGTGTTCGACAAGCTGGAGATCAATCTGGACAGCTACGAGCTGCTGGTGGACGGCAAGAAGGTGGATACGCCCCCCAAAGAGCTGGAGCTGCTGTACCATCTGGCCTCCACTCCTAACCGGGTCTACACCCGCAACCAGCTGCTGGACGAGGTGTGGGGCTTCGACTACTTCGGTGACTCCCGGACAGTGGACGTCCATATCAAGCGCCTGCGGGAGAAGATCGAGAATGTCTCCGACCAGTGGGAGCTGAAAACCGTGTGGGGCGTGGGCTATAAGTTTGAAGTGAAGTGATGGCAGAGCGCAAGAAACGGTTCAGCGGGCTCTACTGGCAGCAGTTCGCCCTGACCGCCGGCATGGTGATGCTGACGCTGCTGCTGCTGGGCGTGTCCTTTTTCGCCCTGAGCTATAACTATAACTTCACCGAGCGGCGGGACGAGCTGCAGGAGCGGGCCAGTCTCATTGCTCAGGTGTCCGTGGACTACCTGAAGTCCGGCGGCCAGACGGAGGATGAAAACCTCAAGCGCTTCATCAGTCTGGGTAGCGCCATGACCAACGCCGAATTTCTGGTGTGCAACGACAGCGGCTATGCCCTGCTGACGGCGGACCAGCGGCTGGGGGGCAAGGTGGTGGCCATCCCGCAGGAGATCACGCAGGAGGTCCTGACGGGCAGCGGCCTGTATCAGGGCCGCAGCAGTCTGGGCGGCGCCTACACCTCCAAACAGTTCGTGGTGGGCGTCCCCGTTCAGGACGGCGACCAGACCATCGGCATGGTGCTGGCGGTGATGAACGCCCGCTCCGTCATGGGGATGTGGCGGTCCTTCATCAGCCTGTTCCTCATGACCTCCGCCATCATCCTGCTGCTGGTGTTCATCGTCACCTCCCTGACCTCCATGCGGCAGATCCAGCCCATCCGGGAGATGGTGCAGGCCACACGGGCCTACGCCGCCGGGAACTTCGACGTACGGATGCAGGACGCCGACCGGGGCGATGAGATCGGCGAGCTGGCGGCGGGCTTTAACAACATGGCGGACTCCCTGGCGGAGACGGAGCGCCAGCGCCGGGACTTCATCGCCAACATCTCCCATGAATTAAAGACCCCCATGACCTCCATCGCCGGCTACACCGACGGTATTCTGGACGGCACCATCCCGCCGGAAAAAGAACGCAAGTACCTGCAAATTATCTCCGACGAGAGCCGTCGGCTCAGCCGTCTGGTGCGCCGGATGCTGGATATCTCTCAGATCCAGTCGCAGGAGATGAAAAAAGAGGACTTCGACCTGTGCGAGAGTATGCGTCTGGCGCTGCTGTCCATGGAGCAGAAGATCACCGACCGGGAGTTGGACGTAGAGGCGGACATCCCGGAGGAGCCTGTGATGGTGGAGGGCGTCAACGACCTTATCACCCAGGTCATTTACAACCTGCTGGAAAACGCCACCAAGTTCGCCGCCCCCCACTCGTCCCTGTATCTGGGGCTGGCCGTCCATGGGGAGAAGGCCGTGGTCACGGTGCGCAACGTCGGTCAGACCATCCCCGCCGAGGAGATCCCCCTGCTGTTTGAGCGCTTCCACAAGTCCGACAAATCCCGCAGCGAGGATAAGGACGGCTACGGGCTGGGCCTGTACGTGGTAAAGACCATCCTGTCTCAGCACAAGGAGCAGATCACCGTCACCAGCGAAAACGGCGTCACCGCCTTCAGCTTTACCGTTCAGATGGCTCACCCCATGCGGAGCGAGCCGTGAGAGGAAGTATCCTATGTATAATGACGAAAACAGAGAATTTGACCCGGTAGGCGGCGATCTGCCGCCCCAGCCGCAGCAGGACCGGACGGGCCTGCCGGAGGAGGAGCCGGACGAGATCGTCAGCTGGTACACCCCCCGGCAGGAGGAGCCGGAGGAGGTCGTCAACTACTTCGTCCAGCACCGCCCCATACCTCAGAACGTCTGGAAGCAGGCCGCCAAAACCCAGCGTAAGCGCCGCCGTCTGTGGACGTGGCTGGGCATAGGCGGCATAGCTCTGGTGGTCGTGGTCATCGTGGTAGCGGCCATCCTGTCCTCCACCGCCTCCAGCGCCCCCAGCCTGCCGGGCAGCGACGACGGCGACTCCGCCAGCAGCATGGTGGATATCTTCCGCAAGAAGGAGACTACCATCCCCCGCATCTCCGGGGAGGAGGGCGTGAAGCTCAGCTGTCAGGACCCCTCCGGTGAGGAGCTTACCATTCAGCAGGTGTACGCTAAGGTGAACCCGTCGGTGGTGGCGGTGGTGGCGGAGCAGTCCGACGGCTCTGCCGCCGTGGGTACCGGCGTCATCATGACCGAGAGCGGCTATATCATCACCAACGCCCACGTCATCTCCGGCGGCAAGAGCTGCTGGGTGGCGCTGGACACCGGCGTCACCTACGACGCCCGTCTGGTGGGCTATGACGAGGACGAGGATCTGGCGGTACTGCGGGCCATTGCGGACAATCCCCTGCCGGCTGCGGAGTTCGGCAACTCCGACCTGCTGACGGTGGGCGACCCGGTGTACGCCATCGGCAACCCCTTGGGCGTAGAGCTGCGGGGGACCCTTACCAACGGCATTGTCTCCGCCATCAACCGTGACGTGGAGATGCAGGGCCGCACCATGACCATGATCCAGACCAACGCCGCCCTGAATAACGGCAACTCCGGCGGCCCCCTCATCAACAGCTATGGGCAGGTCATCGGCATCAACACCATGAAAATGAGCAACTCCAGCCTCTCCGAGGAGGAGGCCACCGTGGAGGGTCTGGGCTTCGCCCTGCCCATCAGCTCCGTGTCCTTCGTGGTCAATGATCTCATCGCCCACGGGGAGTTTCTGGGTACCCCCACCATCGGCATCACCGTCCGCACCATCGAAAAGTCCGGTGGCGGCACGCAGGTGGAGGTCTACACCGTGGACGACACCCTGGGCGCTGCGGAGGCCGGTGTGCAGCCCGGCGATATCATTCTGGAGGCGGACGGCCAGCCTGTCTCCGTCACCAGCGACCTGCTGACGGTGCGGCGCAGCCACTCTGTGGGCGATACCATCCGTCTGACCATCCAGCGGGACGGCCAGTCCCTGACGGTGGACGTGGTTCTGTACGCCAGCAAATAACCCCTGCGCCGCACGGGGCCGGAGAGGCCCAGTGCGGCGCACCGCTTTCAAGGAGGAACTTATGAAGCAGCAGCCTTTGCAGACGGCGGGCCGGGTGCGCCTGCCCTATACCCGGCGGCGCAGCGACGCCCGGTGCGTCACCTCGGCGTCCCAGCTGCCGGACGTACCGGAGCTAAAGGCCTACGGCCCCGATTTTTTCACTGACCACGCCTTGCTGCTGGTGTCGGATACCACCGCCTCCGGATCCCTGCCTCCCATTCTCCATACCGCCGATATAACCGACGGCCACGGCACGGTGCGGCTGCAGCGCCCCCTTCCGGCCCGGAACCAGTGCGTCACGCAGGATATGGCCACCTGGCTCCTGTGGGCGGAGGTCCCTGTCTCTTGGGCCGACCTCTCCTGGGCGGTAGCGAACCCCGCCCTCCCCCCGGAGCGCCTGTCCCTGTATTGAGCCAACATAGAAAGGAGTCTTTGACATGGCTATTCTGATCGCATATTACTCCCGTGCGGGAGAGAACTACTTCGGCGGCTCCTATCGCCGCATCCCTGTGGGCAATACCCGACGGGTGGCGGAGCAGCTGGCATCCCTCACCGGCGGCGACCTGCTGGAGCTCCGTCAGGCCCACCCCTATTCCGACGACTACCGCACCTGCGTGGCGCAGGCCAGAGCCGACTGGCAGCAAAGTGTCCGTCCGGAGCTGCTGGGTCTGCCGAAAGATCTGTCGGGCTATGACCGCATCTATCTGGGCTACCCCAACTACTGCGGCACCATGCCCATGGCGGTCTATACCTTCTTGGAGCACTACGACCTTACCGGCAAGGTCATCTGCCCCTTCTGCACCCACGAGGGCAGTGGCCTCTCCCAGACGGAGCGGGACATCCGCAAAGCCGCACCGGGAGCCATCGTCACCCGTGGCCTTGCCATCCACGGCAGCCACGTGGACGAGGCTGCACCGGCCCTGACCCAGTGGGTCAAGGAGATGCAGTAGCATGGACTGTCAGGAAATTCGGGCAGACCTGCGGGCCACCGCTGCATCCTACAGCGCCCAGCGGCAGCAGTCGGCACAGCTGCCTACAGCAAAGGATGTAAGATCACCGCAGAGCTTATCCATAAATGTATGGCGAGGTTCACCAAGCGGGAGATCCAAAAGTTTATAAATGCAGAGGGCATTTCTGTTACCGCTGCGGAGCAGCTCAGGCTTTTCTGGGCATACTGTTTGGAAAGGCGGCGCTGCCACGGGAGTAATCCCTGTTTGACACCGACCTGGGGGATGCGTTCGAGTGCGCCGCCCATCATCTCACCTCTGTCATGGCGCCACAGGCCAAAGAAATTCTGCGTGCGTACAAAAACGCTCTCCAAAAAAGTTGCAAAAAGTGACTTTTTCAAAACCAAGCTTTCGCACTTTTTTCACCGCCGTTATGGTGGCGTTATGCACGACTTTTTCCTCTGATTCAAGAGTCCCGCAAAAAGCGCAAAAAAAGTTCCGAAATCCACAGATTTCGGAACTTTTTTGGTCCGAGTGTCGAGATTCGAACTCGAGGCCTCTTGAACCCCATTCAAGCGCGATACCAAACTTCGCCACACCCGGATACCATATTCACTTGCTGCATCACGTCAGCTTGATTATTATACCACACTCCTTTTTATTTTGCAAGCCCTATTTCAGATTTTTTTGCATTTTTTACGGAAGCGGCAGCCGCACCCCTACTGCGCCGCCTCCAGCTCCTGCAAGATATTCCGGCACAGAGCCGCATCCGGTACTATGCCGGTGAAGTAGGCGAAGGCCAGCGCCGCCTGCTGCACCAGCAGGGCAAGCCCTCCCACTGCCGTCAGGCCCCGGTGCTCCGCCGCTCGCATCAGAGCTGTATCCGTGGGATGGTACACCAGATCGTATACCACCGCCTTCGCCGGCAGCGCCTGTACGAAATCCAAAGACTCGAACTCCGGCGAACCCTCCATGCCCAGCGGTGTGGCGTTCAACAGCAGCCCATGCTCTGCGGCGGCACGGGGCAGGTCCTCCCATGAGACAGTCGCACCGCCGCACCGGCCAGCCAGCGCCGCTGCCTTTTCCGGTGTCCGGGCGCACACCGTCACCCGGCAGCCCGCCTGCGCCAGTGCCAGCGCCGCCGCCTTGGCGGCTCCTCCGGCCCCCAGCACCAGCGCCGCCTGCCCCGACGGCGCAAAGCCCCGCAGCCGCAGGCTCTCCACCACCCCCGGCCCGTCGGTGTTGTACCCCACGGCCCGACCATTCCGGAAGCATACGGTGTTCACGGCGCCGCAGGAGGCCGTCCACGGCTCCACCGCATCCAGCAGCGGCAGAATACGCTCCTTCAGGGGCATGGTAACGTTGCACCCGTCCCACGCTCCCCGGCGGCCCTGCGCCACAAAGTCCTCCAGTGTCTCCGCCGTCACCGTCACTGCTTCATAGCTTCCGGCAGCACCGCACCTCTCCATAAATCGCCGGTGGATGCGGGGCGACAGGCTGTGACCCACCGGATCCCCGATGACACACAGCCGCATCACAGGCCCTCCGCCAGCAGCGCCAACGCCTCCAGATAGCCGGCAAAGCCATGGCCCACGATCTGCTCCCGGCAGGCCGGGGCCGTCACCGATATCTGCCGGAAGGGTTCCCGCTGACGGATATCCGACAGGTGTACCTCCACCGCCGGGACATCTACCGCCCGCAGAGCATCGTAAATGGCATAGCTGTAATGGGTATAGGCCGCCGGGTTGATGACGATGCCATCATAGACCCCCGCCGCCTGCTGAATGGCGTCGATGATAGCCCCCTCGTGATTGCTCTGGAAGCAGTCCGCCTCCCAGCCGTGGGCGGCGGCATAGTCCTGCACCCGGCGGCACAGGGTCTCATAGGTTCCGGTGCCGTAGATATCCGGCTCCCGGCTGCCCAGCAGATTCAGGTTCGGCCCGTTGATGATGAGAAATTTCATGTCTGCTTCCTCCATATGGCGGCGATGGCCTCTGCCGCCGCCTGCGCCGTATTCTCCCGGATGGTGTAGTCGGCACAGATGCGGTACAGCGCCTCCCGCTGCCGCCGCAGCGTCTCCAGCGAACCGCCCCCGGCCAGCAGCGGGCGGTTTGCTCTTTCTAATGTGCGCTCAATGTCTGCCACCGGGCGATCCAGCCAGAACAGCACGCCGCTGCGCCGCAGCAGCGCCCGGTTCTCCGGCCGCAGCACGGCCCCGCCGCCGGTGGCCAGCACGCAGTCCTCTCCGGCGCAGAGTGCCTGCAATGCCGCCGTCTCCCAGCGGCGGAAGCACTCCTCTCCGCCGGAAAACAGCTGCGCCACCGTCCTGCCCGCCAGCCGCTCCACCTGCGGGTCGCAGTCCCGGAAGGGCAGGCCCAACTGCCGGGCCAGCAGCCCGCCTACGGTGGTTTTTCCGCTGCCGGGAAGACCGATGAGGATCAGCTTTTTCATGCCTGCTCCTCCCGGCTCAGCTCCATCAGCAGGCGGAACAGCCGCTCCACCTGCTGCCGCCGCTCCGGGGCCAGATCACCCCGTGTGTGCAGCACCTGCTCCTCCCGACCAGCATCCTGCACCGGCAGGTGATGCTCCCGTTTATAGGCGCCGATCCGGCGGGAAATGGACTGCCTTCGGACAAAAAGCGTCGTCAGCTCTGTGTCCAGAATGTCCAGCTGACCACGCAAATCGTCCAATTCTCCGCCGCCGTCGGCGCCCTTCAGTCTCCACAGGGCCAAGGCCGCCGCACTCTCCACCACCACCGGCGCCCGCAGGGCGATGCAGGCATCGTGACGGCCGCCGATGGTGATTTTTGTGTTGGTCATAGTTTCAAGGTCGATGGTCTCCTGCGGCTGGGCGATGGAGGGGGTGGGGCGGAAGGTCACGGTGAACTCCACCGGCATCCCGTTGGTGATGCCGCCGTTGATGCCGCCGCTGTGATTGGTAGCAGACCAGACCCGCCGACCATCTGTACGCCAAGGGTCGTTGGCCTGACTGCCCCGGAGGACAGCAAACTCCTCCCCGGCCCCAAAGGCCACCGCCTTCACGCCGGGGATAGCGAACACGTGGCGGGCGATCTCCGACTCCACCGTCTCCCGCCAGTCCGGGCCGCCCCAGCCGGCGGGCAGGCCCGTGACGATGCAGCGCACCTGACCGCCCACGGAGTCCCCCTCCTGTCGGGCCTCCGCCGCCCGCTGGCGCAGGGCATTTTCGTCAATAACTTGTGCATTTACTTCAATATCTTGTAGATTCAGCCAGCTTTTTGCCAGAGCACCCGCCGCCACCAGAGGGGCCGTCAGCCGTCCGGAAAAGGCCCCGCCTCCACGGGGATCGTTGCGCCCACCGCTCTGCACCCAAGCGGTGTAGTCGGCGTGGCTGGGCCGGGGCGTGTGGCGCAGGGCATCGTAATCCGCCGAGCGAACGTCCCGGTTCCGCAGCAGCAGGCACACCGGCATTCCGGTGGTCACGCCCTGATAGACCCCGCTGAGCACCTCCACCTGATCCGGTTCATGCCGGGCGGTGGAGAGAGGATCTTGGGGCGCACGGCGCAGCAGCTGACGGCAGATGAACTCCTCATCCACCGGCAGGCCCGGCGGCACATCCCGCAGCAGCACTCCCACGGCGGGGCCGTGGGACTCCCCGAATATGGTATAATCCATCATGTCAAGTGTTCCACCTTTCCACCCAGTTGGGCATAGTCCCGCCAGAAGGCCGGGTAGGATTTGGCGGTGCAGTCCGCTCCCCGCAGCACCACCGGCTCCCGGCAGAAGGGGGCGGCGCAGGCCGCCAGCATAGCCAGCCGATGATCTCCGGCGCTCTGCACCTCGCCGCCTTGCAGGCTCGCCACGCCACGGATGACAAGTCCATCCGTTGTCTCCTGTACCCGGCCGCCCAAGGCCGTCAGCAGGGCCGCCGTGGCCGCCAAGCGGTCGCTCTCCTTATGCCGCAGGCGGGCAGCATCTGTAAAGTTCGTTTCCTTGTCAGGCCGCAATGCCGCCAGCAAGGCCAGCGGCGGCAGCAGGTCCGGATTCTCCCGGAGGGACACCTGTTGGGGAAGCTCCCGGCACAGGGTCAGCGCCCTGCGGTCCCCCTGCCGGGAGTCCTGCCGCAGACCCGTTACCGTGATGCCTTGGCCCAGCGCCGCCAGCACCAGCCAATAGGCCGCCGCCGACCAGTCCCCCTCCAGTTCCATGGGCAGAGGTGCAAAGCGCTGGCCGCCGGGAATGCGCCAGCCGCCCTGCGCCCGGTGCAGCACGACACCGTAGCGCTCCAGCACCCACACCGTTAAGTCCACATAGGGCCGGGACACCGGCCCCGGCGCCTCCAGCCGGGAGTCCTCCCGGCACAGGGGCAGGGCCATGAGCATCCCGCTGATGAGCTGGGAGGTATCGCCCCCCGGCAGGTGGTACACACCGCCGGTAAGGCGGCCCGTGACCCGCAGTCCGCCGGGACAGGGCGTCACGCCCCACAGGCCCGGCATCACCCGCTCCAGCAGCCGGGGCGTACCGGTGAACGTCACTCCACGGCCAAGCACCATGGCCAGCGGCAGCAGGAAACGCAGGGTACTGCCGCTGGCTCCGCAGGGAACCTCCTCCCCGCCGCCGTATAAGGCCCGCAGACCCGCCGCCGTGGCCCGGATATCCTCCGGGGCGTCGGGAGGCAGCGGTGGAAAACGGCCAGACGCCGCCTGACAGATCAGCTCCCGATGCCAGCGGCTCTTGGAAGGCGGGGCCGCCACCGTCCCCGCCAGCGGGGCGGGATACAGCTTCACATCCATCGGGTTTCCTCCAGCAGCTCCTCCGGCGTCACCGACCACAGCACGCCGTGGCCGGGGCGCTCCAGCACCGCAATGGTCATCTCACCGCCGCTGCGCTTTTTGTCCCGCAGCAGGTACTGCCGCCACGCCGTCTCCGGCAAGTCCAACCGCCGGGGCAGGTCATAGCGCTCCAGCAGCGTCCCCAGCCGGGCCAGCATGGCCGTCTGGTCGCTGCCGTGGGCCGTCTGCCAGCGGAGCATCTCTATCATACCAGCCGCCACGCACTCGCCGTGGGTATAGCGGCCGCCGCCCAGTGCCTCCATGGCGTGGCCGAAGGTGTGGCCGAAGTTCAGCAGTCGACGGGGGCCTTCGTCCCGCTCATCCTGCGCCACCAGCGCCGCCTTGCAGGCAAGGCACCGGCGGATGATCCGGGGCCAGTCCGGCTCCTGCTGCTCCAGCCGGGTCAGCAGCTCCTCATCAGCGATGCAGCCGTATTTGATGACCTCGGCCATGCCGCAGGCCAGCTGACGCCGGGGCAGAGTGACAAGGCACGCCGTATCCGCCAGCACCATGCGGGGCTGGTAGAAGCAGCCCAGCAGGTTTTTCCCCTCCGGCAGGTCCAGCCCCGTTTTGCCGCCTACGGCGCTGTCCACCTGCGCCAGCAGGGTGGTGGGGGCCTGCACCAGCGCCACGCCACGCAGCAGCGTGGCCGCCGCAAAGCCCGCCAGATCGCCGGTGACGCCGCCGCCCAGGGCCACGATGCCGTCGCTGCGGGTCAGGCCCAGCTGCACCAGCCGGCGGCACAGGCGGTCGTACTCCTCCAGCGACTTGGAGCCCTCACCCGCCGGGAAGGTCACCAGCGGCCAGCCGGTGCGGCGGGCCAGCGGAGCGCCGTACAGGGCTGCCACCGTGTCGTCGCAGACGATGGCCCAGCGGCCCACGCCCAGCGGGCGCAGCAGCTCCTCCGCCTGCTCCAGCAGGCCGCCGCCGATGTAAATGGGGTAGCTGCGCCGTCCCAGCGCCACCTGTAAGGTCTCCATAGGCCCGCCTCCTCTCGTTTTTTCCTATTGTAGCGGGTTTTGCCGGGGAAGTAAAGCCGCAGTGAAAAATCCAAGGGATTTTTCACTGCGGGGCGGGAGACGGGGCTGTGGAAGATGCGAAAAGAGCCGCCTCCTGTGGGAGGCAAACTCTGTGAGACCTGCGGGGGCGCAAAAAAGAGCCGCCTCCTGTGGGAGGCGGCTCTTGGGGGATTTAGTTACCACACAATGACAGTTATCGTCAGCGTCTGACCATCCACTTCGGCAGTCACCGTAGTCTTACCAGATGCCACAGCCGTCACTTCACCGGCGCTGTTAACGGTGACAACACCGCTGTTTTCGGTGCTCCACTTCACGGTGGAATCTGTGCCGTCCACAGTCAAAGGAACAGCTGGGTCGCCCACGCTCATTGCAAACTCCGTCTGGGCAGCTCCCTCGCTACTATAGATGGAGCGCAGCACCAGATTTTTCTTGGGGGCCTCCTTCACGGTAACGGTGCAGGTGACGGGGTCGGCACCCTCGGCGGAGGCGGAGATGGTGGCCGTACCGGCGGCGACAGCGGTGACGGTGCCGTCCTCGCCCACGGCGGCGACATCGGCATTGCTGCTGGTCCATGTGATGCCCTCAGCGCCGGTGGCGGCCAGCTTCCCGGTGCCGCCGACGGTCAGCTCCAGAGCCGTCTGGTCCAGAGACAGGGTGACGGTGGGGGTGTTGGGATCCACGTCCTCTGTGGGGTTCTTGGGGGGATCGGGCCGGTCGTTGCCGGTCTTTCCGCTGCCGATGAGGGTATAGATCAGCACCCCCGCCACCAGCACCAGCACCAGCACCAGCGTGGGGCCAAGGATGCTGGGGCTCTTCTGGCGATGGACCCGGCGGCCGGGATTCACCGGCTTTTTGCCGCCGTTGGCAAAGGCTTCGTCCTCCTCGCAGAAGGGGCAGGTCTTATAGCTATCGGAGAACATTTCTCCGCACTTAGGGCATTTCAACAGGCTCATGGAATCTCCTCCAATTAAAAACGCCGCAGGGGCGATAACACAGTAGTAAACTTATATCTGTTATAATACCTGTTTTGCCGCCCTCCGTCAACTGTAATTGCTGGAAGTTCAAGCTTTTTTTACAACTTTCGCCGGGGAGTGCTTGCTTTTCCGACGCAGGTTTCCTATAATGGAAAGGATAAAACCAGCAGGGGGACGACGAGTATGAACACCATTTTCATCGGCATCGCCGGAGGCACCGGCTCCGGCAAGACCACCCTTACCGAGCATCTGGCCCAGCGGTTCGGACCGGACATCAGCGTGGTGCATCACGACAACTACTACAAGCGGCAGGACTGTCCCTTCGAGGAGCGGTGCAAGCAGAACTACGACCACCCCGACGCCTTCGACACAGAGCTGATGGTGGAGGATCTGAAGCGGCTGAAGGCCGGGGAGACCATCCACTGCCCCGTCTACGACTACACCATCCACAACCGCACCGACAGGACCATCGAAATAAAGCCCACCAAGGTGGTCATCGTGGAGGGCATCCTGATTTTCCAGAACAAGGCGCTGCGGGATCTGCTGGACATCAAAATTTTCGTGGAGACCGACGCCGACGTGCGTATCCTGCGGCGGGCGCTGCGGGATGTGGAGGAGCGGGGACGCTCCATGCAGTCGGTGGTGGAGCAGTATCTGGCCACGGTGAAGCCCATGCACGAGCAGTTTGTGGAGCCCACACGAAAGTACGCCGACATTGTGGTGCTGGAGGGCGGACACAATCTGGTGGCGCTGGATCTCATCATGCAGCGCATCGCCAACCACATCGCAGAGAACTGACATGAGGCATCCGGTTCTTCGCTATGGGGCGGCAGCCCTGTGCGTGCTGGGGGCAGTGTATTTTCTGCTGCCCCTGTCCATGGGGGTGCTTCATATCGGGATGCTGTACCCGGCGGCGGGGCTGCTGCTGGCGGCGGTGTGGCTGGTGTTCCCCGGTCTTTTCCGGCGGCTACCCCGGTGGCTGCGGCACACGGTGTGCGTGGTGCTGGTGGCGGTGCTGCTGGCGCTGGGGACTATCCTGACCCTGATGGGCATCCGGGCGGCCCATCATCCCGATGGCACACAGCCGGTCACAGTCATTGTGCTGGGCTGTCAGGTGCGGTCCGACGGCACCCCCAGTCGGATGCTGCAAGATCGCATTCAGGCCGCCTATGACTATCTCTCCATCCATGAGGAGGCGGTGTGCGTGGCCTCCGGCGGGCAGAACAATCAGGAGCCCACCACCGAGGCCCGGTGCATCCGGGACACACTGGTGTCCATGGGCATCGCCCCCGGCCGCATCTATCTGGAGGACGCCTCTACCTCCACGGAGGAGAATCTGGCCTTTTCCGCTGAGGTCATCCGGCGGGAGGGTCTGCCTACGGAGGTGGCCATCGCCTCCGACAATTTTCACCAGCTGCGGGCCGGTGTATGGGCGGAGAAGGATGGGCTTACCCCCTACTCCCTAGGCTGCGCCAGCATCTGGATGCTTGGCCCCGGCTACTGGGCCAGGGAGGCCGCCGCTCTGCTGTATATGGGTGCGACAGGCGCACTGTAATGGAATTATGCTTTACAGGATTTTCGTCGAAAAAGGGTATCCCGGCGGCAAAGCCGCCGGGATACCCTTTTCTTCATCGTTTCTCCGGTCCGTTCCGCCGGAGGGGCGATTTTTACGCAGAATGTGACAACTTATCGTAATTTTCGATGCGAATATTGCGTTTTGTATTCGTTTTTCAGAAGGAGAACACCACGCCTATGATGGCGGAGGCTAGAATGAACACGATGGGGTGCAGGCCCTTGGTGGGCTTGCACCAGCGGGTCAGCACCAGCAGCACCGCCGCCAGCGCCACGGCCTTCCAGTTCACCGCCGCAAGGCCCGTCTGGCCGCTGTAAAGCAGGGCCAGTCCCACCACGGACAGGCCCGCCGCCGCTACCATGGCGGCGGAGGCCGGGCGCAGACCGTAGAACACGTTGTTCACCAGACGGCTCTCCCGGAAGCGCTTGAGGAAGGCCGCCACAATGAGGATCACGATCACCGAGGGCGCTACCAGTCCCATGGTAGCTGCCACAGCACCGGGGATCCCGGCGGTGAGGTAGCCCACATAGGTGGCCATGTTGACGCCCAATGGCCCCGGTGTGGATTCCGACACCGCCAGCATATCCGCCAGCTGGGACACGGTGAACCACTCCGGGTGGCGAGCGGCCATATCATAGAGGAAGGGCAAGGTGGCAAGACCGCCGCCCACGGCGAACAGGCCCGTCTTGAAGAACTCGTAAAACAGCAGCAGACAGGTCATTTCTTCGCCCCCTTCAGATTCTGGATCAGCACGCCGGCCACACCGGCGGCCAGCACATACCACACCGGGGAGAGGCTGGTCAGCAGGGACGCCGCCAGTACTGCCAGAAAGATCAGCAGACCCCATACATCCTTCACGGCGCTTTTCCACAGCTTCAGCACCGCATTGAAGATCAGCACGCACACGCACACCCGGATCCCGGCGAAGGCGTGCTGCACCCATGTCAGGTGGGAAAAGCTGGTGATGACTCCCGCCAGCGCCACGATGATGAGCAGGGACGGGAACACCACCCCCAGCGTGGCCACGATGCCGCCGGCGATGCCGCCTTTCTTCTGGCCGATGAAGGTGGCGGTGTTCACGGCGATGACGCCGGGGGTACACTGGCCGATGGCGAAATAGTCCGTCAGCTCCTCATCGGTGGCCCAGCCCTTGTTCTCCACCACCTCACGCTGCAAAATGGGCAGCATGGCATAGCCGCCGCCGAAGGTCATGACCCCCACCTTGGCGAAGGTCAGAAACAGGCTCCAAAGCTCCTTCATACACTCACTCCTTATCCGTATATCCGTACAGGCCCCGCACCGATACCTCGCCGCTGCGGAGGACCTCCTCCGTGCCGTCGTCATAGCGCACCGCAAGGCCGTAGTCCGGCGTCAGGGACACCGCCAATGCTGACCGCTCTCCGTCGGGCCGCAGCACCCGTACCCGGCGGCCCAGATTCAGGCAGGCGGCTCCGTACTCCTGCCGCCGCTCCGCCGTCTCCTGCGGCAGCTCCTGACGCAGAGACTCCAGTTCCTCCAGAAGGGCCGTCTCCAGTGCCGCCCGGTCTATCTCCGCCCCGGCGATCATGGACAGCGATGCCGCCGTCTCCCGCAGCTCCGGCAGGAAATCCTCCCGCCGCTGGCAGACGTTGATGCCGATGCCCACGACGACCCACAGGCTGCCCTCCGGCCCCGGCAGGGCCTCCGTCAGAATACCGCAGACCTTCCGGCCCGACAGCACCAGATCGTTGGGCCACTTGATGCCGCAGGACAGGCCGCAGCTGCGGCGGATGGCACGGCGCACCGCCGTGGCCGCCAGCGCCGGGATGCGAGGAGCATCCTCCGGGCTGCTCCGCAGCAGCACCGACCCGTACAGCCCCAGGCCCGCCGGGGACTGGAAGCTGCGGCCCATGCGGCCCCGGCCCGCCGTCTGCTGCCGAGCCAGCACCACGGTACCCTCCGCCGCTCCCTGCCGGGTCAGCGCCGTCAGCTCTGTATTGGTGGAACCCACCGTCTCATAGCGATATACACGCCGTTCCATAGCCGCACCTCACTTTCCGCAATACTTTACCACGCCCGTGGGGATTTGTAAACCTCCCCTCTTGCATCCGCCGCCGGATTCCTGTATAATGCCGTTATCTTTATTTGAATACCGGGAGCACCGCCATGACCACTCGACAGCTTGTCCGCACCGCCCTGTTTGCCGCCCTGACGGCGGTGGGAGCATTTCTGAAAATTCCCTTGGGTCCCTCCGCCATCACCCTGCAATTCTTCTTCACCGCCATGGCGGGCTGTCTGCTGGGCAGCGGCTGCGGGGCGCTCTCGCAGCTGATCTATGTGGCGCTGGGACTGCTGGGGCTGCCTATTTTCACCGCTGGCGGCGGCTTTTCCTATGTGCTGCACCCCACCTTCGGCTTTCTGCTGGGATTGATCCCCGCCGCATGGGTCATCGGTCGTCTGGCCCGCAGCACCCGCTCCTTCTGGCGCATTGCGCTGGCGGCTCTGGCAGGACTGGCGGTGCTGTATGCCGTGGGACTGCCGTACATGGCGATGATCCTCAACGGCTATATGGGCAAGGGCATGGACCTCTCCGCCATTTTGTGGGCGGGGATGCTGCCCTTCCTCCCCGGCGATGCCCTGAAAATTCTGGTGACGGCTCTGCTGACGCCGCCTATCCGCCGGGCTTTGGATAACTCCGCCAAATAGAAGGTGGGCGGGTCGGCATTTCTTGGAACAACAGTGCATTGCAATTCCTGCTGGAGGCCCGTATAATAAGCAGGACAATTCGAAGGGAGTGATGAAAATGAAGGTCCGCACGCTGCTCACCAAATTTTCCGCTCCCTCTGTTTCTGTTTCTTCTTTTTGACCGGTATTTTTACCGGTCATTTTTTTGCGCTTTCTGCGCCTGAGCCGGTCAGCAATTATTTTCATAGAATCCACAAACGAAAGAGAGGAACTATCACATGAACAAAAAACTCGGACACGACGCCATCTACGACGCCCGTGAGCTGGGCGTCCCCCGGATGCTCCTGCTGGGCCTGCAGCACCTGTTTGCCATGTTCGGCGCTACGGTGCTGGTCCCCATTCTGGTGCAGGGCTACGGTCTGCCCCTGTCCATCCAGACCACGCTGCTGTTTGCCGGTCTCGGCACGCTGCTGTTCCACATCTGCACCAAGCTGAAGGTCCCTGCCTTCCTAGGCTCGTCCTTTGCGTATCTGGGCGGCTTCCAGGCCATGGCGACCCTCAACGCCGGAGGGTACGCCACCATGTCCGACAGCGACAAGCTGGCCTATGCCATGGGCGGCATCGTGGTGGCGGGCCTGCTGTATCTGGTGCTGGCGCTGCTGTTCAAGCTGGTGGGCGCACAGAAGGTCATGCGGTTCTTCCCCCCCATCGTCACCGGCCCCATAATCATCCTCATCGGTCTGAATCTGGCGGGGACTGCCGTCAGCAATGCCAGCACCTGCTGGTGGCTGGCGCTGGTGGCCATCGGCATCATCATCGTGGCCAACATCTGGGGCAAGGGCATGGTGAAGATCATCCCCATCCTGCTGGGTGTGGTAGGCAGCTATCTGGTGGCGCTGGTGGCTACCCTCTGCGGTGCTCAGCTGCCGGATGCCAACGGCGTCATGCAGCCCCTCATCAACTTCTCCGCTGTGAAGAGTGCCAGCTTCGTCGGTCTGCAGCAGTTTGTGCTGGCAAAGTTCGACCTCACCGCCATTCTGGTGATGGCCCCCATCGCCATTGCCGCCATGATGGAGCACATCGGTGATATCTCTGCCATCTCCTCCACCACCGGCAAGAACTTCATCGCCGACCCCGGCCTGCACCGGACCCTGCTGGGCGACGGTCTGGCCACCGCTCTGGCCGGCGCCTTCGGCGGCCCCGCCAACACCACCTACGGTGAGAACACCGGCGTGCTGGCTCTGTCCAAGGTCTACGATCCCCGTGTCGTGCGTCTGGCAGCCGTCTACGCCATCATCCTCTCCTTCTCCCCCAAGTTCGATGCGCTGGTCAACTCCATCCCCACCGCCATCGTGGGCGGCGTCAGCTTCATCCTGTACGGCATGATCTCCGCCGTGGGTGTGCGGAATGTGGTGGAGAACCGGGTGGATCTCACCAAGTCCCGCAACCTCATCATCGCCGCCGTCATCTTCGTCTGCGGACTGGGCTTCAGCGCTACCGGCGGCATCACCTTCACCGTGGGCAGCGCCAGCATCACCCTGACGGGTCTGGCCATCGCCGCCCTGGCGGGCGTGATCCTTAACGCTGTTCTGCCCGGCAACGACTATCGGTTCGGTACCGATCCCGTGGGCGATAAGTCCGCCGACCTGGGCTCCTATTGATCCCCATCTTTTTCCATACACGGCACAGGGCCGGAGCGGTATCCCGCTCCGGCCCTGTGCCGTGTATTTTTCTTATTGCAGCGTTTCCTTGGGAAGCCAGCGCTTGCCGGCCAGACGGATCAGGAAGCAGATACCGCACACACCCAGCTGCAGGGCCATGGCCACCCAAACACCCACAAGGCCCCACTTGGCCGCCAGAATGGCCGACAGCGGCACACGGATGCCCCACATGGTGCCGAAATTCAGCAGCATGGGCACCAGCGTACTGCCGGTCCCCTGAAACACGCCGCTGGCCACGATGGAGGCCCCGAACAACGGCTCCGCGAATGCCTCGATCCGCAGCACCCGCACGCCCAACTCAATGACGGCCTCGTCCACCGCCATCATGCCGATCATGGCCGGGGCCAGCACATACAGCAGCGTCCCCGTGATCACCATCAAGCCCATGCCCAGCGCAACCGTCAGCCAGCCCAGCCGATAGGTCAGATCCTTCCGTCCGGCGCCTACGCTCTGGCCCACCAGCGTGGAGGCCGCCGCCTGCACGCCGAAGGCGGACATATAGCAGAGACTCTCCGCCGTTATGGCGAAGGAGTTGGCCGCCGTGGCGATGATGCCCAGCGGGGCCACGATGGCGGTAGTCACCATCCGGGCGGTGGAAAGAATGGTGCGCTCGCCCATGACGGGAGCCGAGATAGACAGGCAGCGCTTCAGCTGTGCCGCCGTAAACCGTGCCTTTTCGCCCCGCCGCAGGTGCAGCTCCGGCGACCGCACCAGCAGGATATAGACCAGAACCACCGCAATGACCACCTGCGACAGTGCCGTTCCCATGGAGGCACCCAGAACCCCCAGACCGAAGCCCGGCAGCGTCACCCCCAGCACCCGCAGCGTTCCGCTGGGGAAGATGAGGAAGGCGTTGAACACCACGTCCAGCAGGCACATCACCACCATGCAGATGCCGGGGGTTTTCATATTGCCCGCCGAACGCAACAGTCCGCCGCAGAGGTTATTCATCTGCATGAAGGGCAGCGACAGAACAAATACCAGAAAGTAGGCGCTGGCATCCTGCCAGATGGCGGGGTCTGCCCGCAGCCAGCGAGGCAGATTCCCGGTGATGCCCAGCGCTATGGCCATCATCACAAGGCTGAAGGCCATGCACACCAGAAAGGCCAGCTTCATGATGCCGCGGGCTTTCTCCGACTGTCTGGCTCCCAGCGCCTGCGCCACCGCCACGTTAAAGCCGATGGTCAGCGCAATGCACAGATCGCCGAAGAGCCACGAGGTGGTCGCCACCACACCGATAGCGGCGGAGGCATTGGAGCCCAGCTGGCCCACCATGGCCGTGTCAATATACTGCATCACCACGGAGGAGATCTGGGCCAGAATGGCCGGCCAACTCAGCTGAGCGATCAGCAGCAGCAGCTCCCGTGTAGAGATGGGCTGTCCGCTCTGTAATTTTTTCAATCCTTCACCCTGCATTCTGCACCCTCCTTCATGGTTGTAAGCTCCATTCTAACGCAGGGATGCGGCAGTTGCAACCCCCTATTTTGCGGTTTTTCCTGCTTTTTTGCGAAAAAGCATCCCGTGTGCCGCAGCACACGGGATGGAACGCTCCGGAAAGGCCATGCAGACCGTTGGGCCCGTCAAAAGCCTCGCAGAGTTCGCCGCCCGCAGGCGGCGAAAAGGTCTGCTCCATTTTGGCTGGCGACCGGTGCGTCAGTCAAAATACTTCTCAGACCGCAAGTATGGAATTTCTGCGGTCTGACGCAGAAATTATGCACGCAGCGGGCTGGGGTCTTTGGTGCAAAATCCAATGGATTTTGCACCAGATTTTTAGAACGACACCGTCAGCAGCATCTTGAACCGCTCCTGCCCGTACACCGCATGGGGGATATCCTTGGGCATGATCAGCGTCTCGCCCTGAGACACCAGAAAGACCTCGCCGCCCACGGTGAAGCGGCCGGTACCCTCCAACACCGTCACCATAGCGTCGCCGCCGGCAGCATGGGTGCTGATCTCCTCGCCCTTTTCAAAGGCAAAGAGGGTCATGCTGAGCTTGCTGTTCTGCACCAGTGTGCGGCTGACAATCTGGCCGTCCTGATAGTCCACCTGCTCCGCCATGTGCAGAACCTTCTGCTTTTCAATATTCTTATACATAATGGTGTTCCTCCCACAAAATAATAATGAAAGTAGTATGGCCCGGTGCGTCGTTAAAAATCCAGCTTTGTCCGGACGCAGATCTCACGGATCTTGGCCTGCAGGCGCTTGAGATCCTCGAAGGTCTCCGGCTTCTTGCCGGGGTCCCGCAGCAGGGCCGCCGGGTGGTACATGGCCATCTTTTCTATGCCGTCCTGCCGGAAGAACTGACCGTGCTCCTGCGTGATGCGGAAATCAGGCTTGATAAGCTCCATGGCGCTGATGCGCCCCAGACACACCAGAATTTTCGGCTGCATCAGCTCCATTTGCCGCCGCAGATAGCCGCTGCACGCCTCCTTCTCGGTGTTCAGCGGGTCCCGGTTCTGAGGCGGGCGGCACTTGACGCTGTTGGTGATATAGATGCGCTCACGGGACAGGCCGATCATTTGCAGCATATCGTCCAGCAGTTTCCCGGCCCGGCCCACAAAGGGCTCGCCCTGCTTGTCCTCGTTGGCGCCGGGGGCCTCCCCCACCAGCAGCACCTCCGCCGCCGGATCGCCCACGCCGAACACCACCTGCGTCCGCTCCTGTGCCAGACTGCACGCCCGGCAGACCAGACACCGCTGCCGCAGCTGTTCCCACTGCTGGTCCATGGCGTTCCTCCTCTCACACATTCGATAGTACCATCGATATCAGGCGCATTGACCCTTGCTTATCGACGGTATCAGCATAGCAGAAAAAAATGGCTTTGGCAAGTGGGGATACCCACTCTCCTCCGGGACACACTGTCTCCAGAAAGGAGACGCTGCCCATGTACCTCTGGAGCTTTCTGACCTACGGCTTTCTGGGCTATCTGCTGGAGAAGGTCTATGCCCTTGTCACCCGTTCCCGCCACACCGTCCGCAAGGGGTATCTGCTGCTGCCGGTGTGTCCGGTATATGGCCTTGCCATGCTGGCAGTGCTGGCTCTGCCGCCGGATATGACGGACACCTTCTGGCACTTGGCCCTCTATGGCGGACTCACCGCCACGGCGGTAGAATACGCTGTCCATTTCTGCTGCGACAGGCTGCTGGGGGTCATGTTCTGGGACTACTCCTCCACCAAAATGGACCTGAACCGCCGGGTGTGCCTGCCCTTTGCCCTGATCTGGGGGCCGCTGGCGGCCGTGACCGTCCGCTATATCCACCCCCTGCTGCGGCCATGGCTCAACGCCGTACCGCCTTGGCTGACGCTGGCAGCGTGGCTGCTGCTGACCGCCGACAGCTTTTTCACCGTCCGTCTCCTGCTTCAATATCACGACATCGATCTGCTGGGCTGGAAAAACCTCCTGCGCCGCCGCTCCGCCGCCTGACCTCCTCTCCGTTCACAAATCGTTTACACGGTACCGCTCCATTTGTTCTTGACGGTGCTTCCATTCCGTGGTAATATTTAGCACGCTAACATTTAGCCAGCTAACGATTCAGAGAGGAGCGATTTACCTTGAGTAGTACCTGTCAGAGCGATCATCTGGGACGGCTGCTGGGCCAGTGCGAGCACCGGATGCGGATGGTCATGGATCGCTCGCTGCGGCAGTACGGCGTCACTCCGGTCCAGTGCCGGGCGCTGATGTACCTGCACCGCCAGCCGGAGCCGGTCACCCAGCGGCAGCTGGAGCAGTATATGGCCGTGAAGCCCTCCACCATCAACGGCATCGTGGGCCGTCTGGAGGAGAAGGGCCTTCTCACCAGAGATGCCTGCCGGCAGGACGCCCGGTGCCGTGTTCTCCGGCTGACGGAGGAGGGCCGCCGCTTCCGCAGCGACTTTATCCGCATCGCACAGAAGACCAACCGGCAGATGGAACAGGGCTTCTCCCCGGAGGAGCTGGCCACCCTGCACCGCTATCTGGAACGGGTGGCGCAAAATCTCGCAACGCAAATGGAGGAAACCGAACTATGATACGCAAGCTTGCCCCGTATACCAAGGGGTATCGGGTCTACATCCTGCTGGGCATCCTCTGCTCGGCAGGCGAAGCGGTGCTGGAGCTGATGCTGCCCAAGGCCATGAGCAACATCGTGGACTACGGCATCGGCGGCAACGGCGGCGCCGGAGACCGCAGCTACATCCTTACCATGGGCCTGAAGATGGTGCTGATGGCCCTGATCTGTCTGGCGCTGGGTGTGGGCGCAGCAGCGCTGGCCGCCAAGGCCGGCATGGGCTTTGGCGCCAACGTCCGTGACGCAGAGTACCGGCAGGTACAGCGCTTCTCCTTTTCCAACATCGAGCACTTTTCCACTGCCTCCCTCATCACCCGGCTCACCAACGACGTCTCGTCGGTGCAGATGACCCTGATGATGGGGATGCGGATGCTGGTAAGGGCTCCGGTGATGCTCATCACCGCTCTGGTGATGGCCCTTCGCATCAGTCTGCAGCTGAGTCAGATCTTTCTGGTGATCCTGCCGCTGCTGGCGCTGATGGTGTTCATCATACTGCGGTATGTGGGGCCCTTTTTCACCTCCCTGCAAAAGGCCACCGACGGACTGAATCTGGTGGTGCAGGAGGATCTGAACGCTATCCGTGTGGTGAAGTCTTTCGTCCGGGAGGACCGGGAGAAGGAGAAATTCTTCCAGCGCAGCGAGACGCTCCGCCAGACGGCGGAGCGGGCCTTCGGCTTCGTGGTGACCTTCATCCCCATGGTGAACCTCATTATGGGCGGCACCATCGTATCCATCATGTGGCTGGGCGGTCACTATGTGGCCGGTGGTCAGATGCTCTCCGGCGACCTGCTGGCCTTCTTCACCTACGCCTCCGAAATTCTCATGGCCCTGATGATGGTGGCCATGGTGATGATGGTGCTGACCCGCTCCATCGCCTGCGGCAAGCGCATTGTGGAGGTGCTGGAGGAGCAGCCGGAGATCACCGACGACGATGCCGTGAAGGAGATCACCGGCGACGGCACCAAGAGGGAGCTTGCCCTCTCCGACGGTTCCATCCGCTTTGACCACGTTTACTTCAAATACCATCCCGACAGCGCCGAGTGGAACCTGACGGATATCGACTTCTCCATTGCCAGCGGTATGACCGTGGGTATTCTGGGCGGCACCGGCAGCGCCAAGAGCACACTGGTGAGCCTGATCCCCCGGCTGTATGAGGCCACGGAGGGGGCCGTCTATGTAGGTGGCCACAACGTTAAGGACTACACCATGGAGACGCTGCGGGAGGGCTGCGCCATGGTGCTGCAAAAGAACACCCTGTTCTCCGGCACCATCCGGGATAACCTCCGCTGGGGCGACGAGAACGCCACCGACCAGGAAATGGAGGCCGCCTGCCGCATGGCCTGCGCCGACGAGTTCATCTCCCGGATGCCCGACGGCTACGACACCCGCATCGAGCAGGGCGGCACCAATGTCTCCGGCGGGCAGAAGCAGCGTCTGTGCATCGCACGGGCCATTCTCCGCAAGCCCAAGGTGCTGATCCTGGATGATTCCACCTCCGCCGTGGACACCGCTACCGACGCCAAGATCCGTGCGGCGCTGAAGGAGGCGCTGCCCGGCTCCACCAAGCTTATCATCGCCCAGCGTATCTCCTCCGTCATGGATGCCGATATGATCCTTGTGCTGGACGACGGCAAAATCTCCGGCATAGGTACCCATGACCAACTGATGGCATCCAACCAGATCTATCGAGAGGTCTATCAGTCTCAGCAGGAAGGAGTGAGCATCGATGGCTGAACAGAAAAATTCCATGCCGCCCCGCCGTCCCGGCGGACCCGGCCACGGCCCCCGCAGCCACGGCTATCAGCGGCCCCAGGACCTGCGGGGTACGGTGAAGAAGCTGCTGCACTATGTGGGCCGCTATAAGGGCCTGCTGGTACTGGTGGCCATCTGCCTGCTGCTCAGCTCCGTGGGTTCCGTGGCCAGCAGCTACTTCCTCAAGCCCGCCATCAACAACTACATCCTCCCCGGCGACTTCGCCGGTCTGCTGAAGCTGCTGGTGCTGATGGGACTGGTGTTCGTACTGTCGGCTCTGTGCTCCTATGTGTACTCCCGCATCATGGTGCGGGTGTCCCAGCGTACTGTGGCCGCCCTGCGTCAGGATCTGTTCGATAAGCTGCAGGGGCTCCCCCTGCGCTACTTCGACACCCACCAGTCCGGCGACCTCATGAGCCGCTTCACCAACGACATCGACACGGTGTCCGAGATGATCAACAACAGCTTCGCCAATGTGCTGTCCAACTCCCTGACGTTCCTGTGCACCATCGGGATGCTGCTGTATCTGAACTGGGCGCTGACTCTGATCACCTTCGCCTTCCTCGGTCTGATGCTTCTGGTGGTAAAGACCATCGGCGGCCGCAGCCGGGTCAGCTTCCAGCGGCAGCAGGCCGCTCTGGGCGACCTCAACGGCTACATCGAGGAGATGATTGAGGGCCAGAAGGTCATCAAGGTGTTCCACCACGAGCAGCAGGCCATCGACCAGTTCTCCGCCCGCAATGATGCCTATCAGACAGCGGCCACCACGGCCCAGACCTACGCCGGGTCCATGATGCCCGCCACCGCCAACCTCTCCCGCATCAACTACGCCGTCACCTGCTGCATAGGCGGACTGCTTGCCATGGGCGGCGTGTTCGATATCGGCTCTCTGGGGGCCTATCTGCTGTACGTCAAGCAGGTGTCCCAGCCGGTGAGCCAGATCAGCCAGCAGGTGAACACCATTCTGGCCGCCATGGCCGGTGCCGAGCGCATCTTCGCCGTCATGGAGGTCCAGCCGGAGGAGGACGAGGGCCAGACCACCATCGTCCGGGTGGAGAAGAACGGCGACACCCTCACCGAGGTACCTCAGCGCACCGGACACTGGGCATGGAAGAAGCCCGACGGCTCCCTGACAGAGCTACGGGGCGACGTGCGCTTCGACCACGTCACCTTCGGCTACGATCCGGATAAGGTGGTGCTCCACGATATCTCCCTCTTTGCCGAGCCCGGCCAGAAAATCGCCTTCGTGGGCTCCACCGGCGCCGGAAAGACCACCATCACCAACCTCATCAACCGCTTCTACGATATCCAGCAGGGCATCATCACCTATGATGGCATCGACGTCCGGGAGATCCGCAAGAACTCTCTGCGCAAATCGCTGGGCATCGTCCTGCAGGACACCCACCTCTTCACCGGCACCATTGCCGACAACATCCGCTACGGCAAGCTGGACGCTACGGATGAGCAGGTCCGGTCCGCCGCCAAGCTGGCCAACGCCGACACCTTCATCCGCCATCTGCCCCAAGGCTACGACACCGTCATCACCGGTGACGGCGGCAGTCTCAGTCAGGGGGAGCGCCAGCTGCTGGCCATTGCACGGGCCGCCGTGTCCGATCCTCCGGTGCTGATTCTGGACGAGGCCACCTCCTCCATCGATACCCGCACGGAGAAGCTCATCGAGCAGGGCATGGATTCCCTGATGGAGGGCCGCACGGTGTTCGTCATTGCCCACCGCCTGTCCACCGTTCGCAACGCACAGGCCATTCTGGTGCTGGAGCAGGGGCAGATCATCGAGCGGGGCAACCACGAGACACTGCTGGCTCAGAAGGGTAAGTACTATCAGCTGTATACCGGCCAGTCCGAGCTCAGCTGACGGCGCAGTGAGTCTTCAGTCTCTCATAACAAAGGAGGCCGGACAGAGTCCGGCCTCCTTTGTTACGCACTTACATTTTTATAATTGTGTATCCTCCTCTGTCACTCCACCCAATGACAGGCCCGGCTGACGGCCTTTTTCCACAGACGGTACTCATCGTCGCAGTCCGCCTGGGGCCGCTGGGGCAGGAACACCCGCTGGCTGCGCCGCAGGGCCGCCAGCTCCTCCGTATCCCTCCACAGGCCGCAGGCCAAGCCCGCCAGCGATGCTGCGCCGAAGGCGGTAGTCTCCACCATGGCGGGGCGGTCCACCGGGATCCGCAGCAGGTCTGCCTGCATCTGCATGAGGATATCCGACACGCTGGCACCGCCGTCGGCCCGCAGGGTCGTAATGTCGCACCCGGCATCCTGCCGCATGGCCAGCATCAGATCCGTCACCTGATAGGCGATGCACTCCAGCACCGCACGGGCAATATGGGCCCGGCCCGTACCACGGGTGATGCCCAGAATGGCCCCACGGGCGTACATATCCCAATAGGGCGCACCCAGCCCGGTGAAGGCCGGAACCACCACCACGCCGCCGGAGCTTTCCACGGATTCCGCCAGTCGGTCACACTCCGGGGCGGAGTCCACCAGCCGCAGCTCGTCCCGCAGCCACTGGATGGTGCTGCCGCCGTTAAAGACGCTGCCCTCCAAGGCATAGGTGGTCCTGCCCCCTACGCTCCACGCCACGGAACTCACCAGCCCCGCCCGGCTGCGGACCGGCTCCGCCCCCACGTTCATCAGGGTAAAGCAGCCGGTGCCGTAGGTATTCTTGGCCTCGCCGGGATGGAAGCAGGCCTGCCCGAAGAGGGCCGCCTGCTGATCGCCGGCGGCAGCGCACACCGGCACACCTGCCAGCGTCTCCAAGCCGGGGATGCCCGGCTGCACCGTGCCGTAGACGGCGCTGTTCTCCACCGGCCGGGGCAGCATACAGGCGGGGATCTGCAGCAGGCGACACAGCTCCTCATCCCAGCACAGCCGGTGGATATCAAAGAGCATGGTGCGGGAGGCGTTGGAATAGTCGGTGACGTGCTGCCCCGTCAGCCTCCAGATGAGCCACGTCTCCACCGTGCCGAACAGCAGCTCCCCCCGTTCCGCCCGCTGCCGGGCGCCGGGGACGTTATCCAGGATCCAGCGGATCTTGGTGCCGGAGAAATAGGCGTCGATGAGCAGTCCCGTGGTGGAGACGATGCGCTCCTCCAATCCCTGCCGCTTCAGCTCCTCGCACAGCTCCGCCGTCCGGCGGCACTGCCAGACGATGGCGTTATACACCGGCTGGCCGGTGGCCTTATCCCAAACGATGGTGGTCTCCCGCTGGTTGGTGACGCCGATGCCGGCGATGCTGCCCTCCGGCAGCCCCCGGATGGCCTCCGCCGCCGCCAGACGCTCCGTGTCCCAGATGGTCATGGGGTCGTGCTCCACCCAGCCTGCCTGCGGATAGATCTGGGGAAAGGGATGCTGGGCCTTGGCGGCGATCTGTCCCGCCCGGTCAAATACGATGGCACGGGAGCTGGTAGTCCCCTGATCCAGTGCCAGAATATACGATGCCATAGCCGTCTCCTCTTTTCTTTTTGGTGGATTTGTGATATACTGCCAACAGAATGATTCTTATTTTACCATAGGAAGGATGAAATTTCCATGACAAATCTCACCGAGTTCACCTTTCTCTCCAGCGACGGCAAGACCCGGCTCCACGCCATGCAGTGGCTGCCGGAGGGAACGCCTCGTGCCGTGCTGCAAATTTCCCACGGTGTAGCCGAGCATATCGGCCGCTACGACGGCTTTGCCCGCTACCTCAATGAGCAGGGGCTGGCGGTGGTGGGCCACGACCATCTGGGCCACGGCGGCTCTCTGCCGGAGGGCGGCACCCCCGTCTACTTTGGCGACGGCACCCCCTGGGAGACAGTGGTGGCGGATATCCAGCTGCTGCACGAGCAGCTGCGGCGGGAGTTTCCCGGTGTGCCGCTGTGCCTCATGGGCCACAGCATGGGCTCTTTTCTGGCCCGCAGCTATCTGATCCGCTACCCCGGTACCCTGCGGGCCGCCATTATCATGGGTACCGGCTGGCAGCCACAGGCCAAGCTGACCGGAGGCCGTGCCGTGGCGGAGGTGGTCTGCGCCGCACAAGGCCCCGCCTCTGCCAGCAAGCTGGTGAATGATCTGGCCTTCGGCAGCTACAACAAGGCCTTTGCCCCCAACCGCACCAGCTATGACTGGCTGTCGGCGGACTCCGAAAATGTGGACCGCTACATTGCCGACCCCCTCTGCGGCGCCGATGCCACGGTGGGGCTGTTCCGCCAGATGCTCCATGGCATTGCCTTCAACCAGAACCCCAAGAATCTGGCCCGCATGGACAGCAGCCTGCCGGTGCTGCTGATCTCCGGCGACCGGGATCCGGTGGGCGATATGGGCAAGGGCGTCCGCCGCACCGCCGACGCCTTCCGCAAGGCGGGCCTGTCGGACGTGACTGTGAAGCTGTATCCCGGTCTGAGACACGAGATCCTCAACGAAGGCCCCATGCGCCAGACGGTCTATGAGGACATCTGGCACTGGCTGGAGCCGCAGCTGTCGGCCCGTTAAAATCTCGCTAATTGAAATACTGTTCACCTCCAAGAGGACGGCCTGTGGGCCGCCCTCTTTTCCTTTGGGAAAAGCTATCACCATTTTTCTAATTTCTATCACTCGGTCCATCAAAAACGTCAGTTTCCGACAACTTTCTCATAGTTTTCTCATATGGGACAAATATGTCGTTTTATAGAGAATTTGTGAGGTTTTTCTTAATAAATCACGAAAAATTGATTGACTTCACAAATAGTTTGAGGTATATTATAGCCCACAAACGTACAGGATCCGATCTCTGGCAAGTATGCCGGTAGGCACTGTGCGGTTTTCCCCTGTCCATAGACGGGGAACCTTTGACCGGGAGGTGAGTGAAATGGCCTATATGCGTCTGGGCGATCTGCTGGTGGCGTCCGGGACCATCACAGAGCAGCAGCTGGAGCGTGCTCTGGCACTCCAGAAGGAGACCAAGCAGCGGCTGGGCGACGCATTGATCCAGAACGGCTTCATCACGGAGGCGCAGCTCATCGACGCTCTGCGAGTGCAGCTGGGCGTGGACTTTGTGGACCTGACGGCCATTTCCATCCCCGTGGAGCTGGCCCAGTATGTCCCCCGGAACATCGCCAAGAAATACTGCGTGGTGCCGGTGAAGCTGGTACGCAACAGCCTGTATCTGGCCATGAGCGATCCTCTGGACTTCGTGGCTCAGGATGAGGTCAAAACCGCCTCCCGTAAGCGCATCATCCCCATGATCGCCACCCGCAAGGCCGTGGAGCAGGCCATCAGCCGCCTGTACGGCAACGAGGGTACGGCACGGGTCATCGAGGAGATGAAGCGAGAGGCCGGCAGCAGCAGCGATGTCATCCCCGCCCAGATGGCGCAGGACACGGCGGACCCGCAGGAGTCCGCCCCCACCATCCGCTTCGTCAACGCCCTCATCGAGCGGGCCTATACCGAGCGGGCCAGCGACATCCATCTGGAGCCGCAGGAGGGCGAGATGGTGGTGCGGATGCGTATCGACGGTCTGCTCCGCCGCATCCTGACGGTGCCTGCCGATCTGCAGAATACCGTGATCTCCCGCCTGAAAATCATGGGCGGTATGAATATTGCCGAGCATAAGATCCCGCAGGACGGCCACGCCATCCAATCGGTGCGGGGCCACAGTCTGGACCTGCGTATCTCCTCCATGCCCACGGTGTATGGCGAGAAGATGGTGCTGCGTCTGCTGGACAAGTCCGCTCAGGCCCTCAGCAAATCCCAGCTGGGACTGGAGGGGCAGGATCTTGACAACTACAACGCTCTGCTGCGAAACACCAGCGGCGTTATTCTGCTGGTGGGTCCCACAGGCTCCGGTAAGTCCACCACCATGTGCAACATGATCCGGGATCTGTCCCGTGAGGAGATCAACATCGTCACGCTGGAGGACCCGGTGGAGTACCACATCCCCGGCGTCAGCCAGTGCCAGATCAACGAAAAGACCGGCATGACCTTCGCCAGCGGTCTGCGAGCCATCCTGCGTCAGGACCCGGACATCATCTCCGTGGGTGAGATCCGGGACGGCGAGACGGCCTCCATCGCCATGCGGGCCGCCATCACCGGTCATCTGGTGTTCTCCACTCTGCACACCAACGACGCCGTGTCCGCCGTATACCGGCTCAAGGACGTGGGCGTGGAGCCGTGGCTGGTGGCCAGCGCCCTGCGGGGCGTGGTGAGCCAGCGTCTGCTGCGGAAGGTCTGCCCCCACTGCAAGAAGGGCTATCAGCCCTCCGCCGAGGAGCTGGCCCTGCTGGGGATGCCGGAGGACAGCCATGTCACCTTCTATAAGGGCGAGGGCTGTCCGGAGTGCCATCATTCCGGCTATGTCGGCCGCCGTGCCGCCTTCGAGATCCTGATGCTCAACGGCCGCCTACGGCGGCTCATCAGTGAGGGCGCCAACGAGGAGCGGCTGACGGAGGAGGCCCGCAAAAACGGCTTCCGCTCCATGAGGGAGAGCTGCCGCCGGCTGGTGCTGGAGGGCGTCACCTCCGCCGAGGAGGCCGCCCGCATCATCAACACCACAGTAGACGAGTAATTGCGTAAAACCCGGCACGGAAGGAGCGGAGACACGCCATGACCACATACCGTTACAAGGGCCAGACCAAGGACGGAACGGCTGTATCCGGCGTCATCCGGGCCTATGACGAGTTCGAGGCCGCCAGCCGCCTGCGGGAGACCGTAGCCGTTATCACCCGGCTGGAGGAGGTACAGGAGAAGAAGGAAAACATCTTCAACCGCCCCATCGGCCTGAAGATCAAGGAAAAGGAGCTGGCCCTGATCTGCTCCCAGTTCGCCATTATTCTCTCCGCAGGGATGTCCATTCAGCACTGTGTGGAGATGGTGGCGGCCCAGACCAGGAACCGCCACATCCGCCAGATGCTGGAGAAGGTGGCCGAGGAGGTGGGCGCAGGCTACTCCATGGCCCAGAGCTTTGAAAACAACGCCCCCTATCTCCCCAAGACCTTCGTCGAGACGGTCCGGGCCGGAGAACAGTCCGGCACGCTGGAGGAGTGCTTCCAGCGGCTGCACCGGTACTATGATAAATCCGCCAAGACCAAGGCCAAGGTGGTCAGCACCCTGACCTACCCCGCCATGGTCATTGTGGTGGCCATCGTCGTATTTATTATCATCATCGCCGTGGCCGTCCCGGCCTTCAACGATGTCTTTGCCGAGATGGACACCCAGCTGCCGGGCATCACCCGTGTGCTGCTGGCCATCAGTGACTTCTTCGTGGGCTGGTGGTGGCTGCTTCTGCTGATCGCCGCCGGGCTGGGCATCGCCTATATGGTGGCCCGCCGCTCCATCCGGGGCCGGAGGGCTATCGCCGCATGGAGCCTCACCAAGGCCCCCCTCCACCGGCTCCACAGCCTCAGCGCCGCCGCACAGTTCGCCCACAGCATGGCCACCATGCTGACGGCCGGCCTGCCGGTCCCCAAGGCCTTGGATGTGACCGGTAACGTGATCAGCAACTACACCTTCGCACTGGCCGTGCAGGAGGTGAAGCAGAAGGTGGAGCGTGGCCGCACCATTTCCGAGAGCATGGGCCAGATCGAGTACTTCCCCAAAATGCTGACGGAGATGGTGGGCGTAGGCGAGCAGTCCGGCTCGCTGGAGGAGACGCTGGACGTCATCGGTGAATACTTTGACAACGAGGTGGAGGTCACCACCGCCCGCCTGCTGTCGGTGCTGGAGCCCATCATCACCATCGCTCTGGCGGTGATCGTGGTGGTGCTGCTGCTGGCGGTGTATCTGCCGCTGTTCACCCTCTACGGCGGAATGTAAGGCCGCCGCACCCAAATTCATATCCTATCCGTATAACAACCCTGTACGGATCAAGATAAAAACCGCAAAAAAATAATAGGAGATGTAGAACTATGTTGAAGAAACTGCAGAGCAAGAAGGGCTTCACTCTGATGGAGATGCTGATCGTCGTCGCCATCATCGCTGTGCTGGTGGCCATCGCCATCCCCGTGTTCAACGGCGCCCTGACCAAGTCCAAGGAGGCCGCTGACGTGGCCAATGTCCGTGCTACCTATGCCGAGTGGCAGACCGCTATGCTGACCGAGAACACCAAGGCTCCCGCTGATAAGGATGCTTTCCTGAAGGGACCTGATAATGGCACTGCTATCGTCCTGAACTATGGTGACGACAAGCTGACTTACGATGCTGGTACCGGCATCATCACCTACAGTGCTAAGAAGCTGACCGACGAGAATGGTGCAAAGACCTTCACCTGGACGCTGGGTACGCCCGACATCCACTGACATCCATTTGTCACATTCACACGCAACACCTCCCGCACCGGCCCGACCGGGCCGGTGCGGGGCGACCCGTCTCTCATCGGGCGGGGATGGCCGTGGGTTGGCGTCCCTCCCCGCTCCGTGAGGACAGTCCCATCTAAAGGAGAGCCTTCCCCATGCTGTATGCCGATCCCTTCCTAACTGTTTACTGCTGCCTGCTGGCCGCCCTGCTGGGTGCGTGCATGGGCAGCTTTCTGAACTGTGCAGCCTGGCGCATCGTCCATGGGGAGAGCGTGCTGCGTGGCCGGTCCCACTGCGACGCCTGCGGTCATGTGCTGGCGGTGCGGGATCTGATCCCGGTGGTCAGCTATCTGGCTGCCCACGGGCGCTGCCGCTATTGCGGGGTCAAGCTCTCCCGGCGTCACGTTCTGGCCGAGGCCGTCTCGGCGCTGGTGTTCGTGACGCTGCTGCTGCATTATGATATTTCGCTCCAAGCTCTTGAAGGCTGGTGTGTGGCCGGTATCCTGCTGGCCTGCTCCTTTGCGGATTTGGAGGGGTACATCATCCCCGACCGTTTCATAGCGGTCGGCGTTGTGCTATTTATCACCACTCTTTTCTTCGACCCCCAGCCGCTCCGGCGGGCGCTGGACGGCGCCATCGGCGGTCTGGCGGTGGCAGGGGGCGTACTGCTTCTGGTGCTGGGGATGGAGAAGCTGCTGGGCCGTGAGGCCATGGGCGGCGGCGACATCAAGCTCCTGTTCCTGACGGGGCTGTTTCTGGGCTGGAAGCGGAACCTTCTGTGTCTGGTGGCGGCCTGCGTCATCGGCATCGTGTGGGGACTCCTGCAAAAAAAACGGGACGGCGGCGAGGCCATCCCGTGGGGCCCCAGCATCGCCCTTGGCGCTTGGCTGACGGCGCTGTGCGGCCAACAGATCATCGACTGGTATCTGGGGCTGCTGTAATTCTTGAAAGTGAGGACGAGCATTTTGGAAAAGATCGTTGGCTTTGACATCGGTGAGAGCAGCGTCAAGCTGGTATATTTCGCCGGTGCGGACCTGAAAAAGGCCGTCACGGCGGAGCTGCCGGACAACATGGTCTCCGGTTCGAGGATTTTGTCCATGGACGCCATGGCGGATTTCCTGCGCCAGATGGCCAAAAGTAACGGCATCCCCCTGACCCATGCGGCGCTGGTGCTGCCCTCCACGGAGGTGTTCACCCGTGAGCTGGTGATGCCCGCCATGACGGAACAGCAGCTGCTGTATAACCTGCCCTATGAGTTCCGGGACTATCTGACGGAGGAGAAGAACAAGTACTTCTTCGACTATTCCATGCGGGAGGTGCTGCGGGACGAGTCCGGCCATCCCACGGAGATGAATCTGCTGGCCTGCGCCACCCTGAAGAGCACCGTGGAGAGCTATCGGGCCATGCTGCGCCGGGCGGGCTTCCGCCTGCGGGTGCTGACCCCCAGCGAGTGTGCGTACAGCGCCGTGCTGCAGGCCTACTACCGCCGCACCCAGCAGGAAGGCCGTGACCTGTGCGTGGTAAATCTGGGCCACAGCGCCACCTTCCTGTATATCTACCGGGGCGGCCACTTCGCCAGCCGCCGGGAGATCGAGGTGGGGATGTCCGATCTGGAGCATCTGGTGGCCGATCAGTGCAGCGTGGACGTCCACGTGGCTCACGAGTATGTGCGCCAGAACTACAACCATGTGCTGGAGTCGGAGCAGGCCCGTGAGCTGTATGGCCGCATCGCCGTGGAGGTGGTGAAGGCCGTGAACTTCTTCAACTACAACAACCGGGAGCGGGAGCTGACGCAGCTGTGCCTGTGCGGCGGCGGCAGCGCCATTCAGCCGCTGTACGACACCATCGCCGATACCACCGGCATGACGCTGCACACCTCCGCCGAGCTGCTGGGCCAGCGGATGTCCACCGAGGAGCCGTGGATGTACCTGCGGGCCATCGGCGGCGTGGATCTTGGCATCAAGGGGGGCCTGCGATAATGGCAGAAAAGATGAAAAAGGGGCCTTCTGAGGCCGGTCGCAAGACCCTCAAATGCCCCCATAAGCAGGGCATCAATCTGAATATGCGGGAACAGAAGGGCAATCCCCGTCTGACCCTGCTGGTGGGCTGTCTGGCCATCGTCATTCTGGCGGGCTGCGTGGCCAAGTTCGGCGTCATCGACCAGTACCGCCGGCTGGATGCGGCGCAGGCCGCCTACGCCTCCGTTCACACGGAGTATACCCAGATGCAGGAGCTGCTGAAGGGCTACGACCGTCTGCTGATGGAATACCGCACCTACTCCATGGAGTGGGCCACCGACGGCAGCGAGGACAACGGCACTCTGGTGGACCGTCAGAAGGCGCTGGATCTGCTGGAGCAGGAGATGCTGTCCCGTGGACGGCTGGTCTCCCTACAAGTGTCCGGCAACAAGATGGTGGTGGCCATGTCCGGCATGAGTCTGGATCAGATCTCCCGGATGTTTGACGTGATCCAGCAGTCCCCCATCGTCAGCAATGTGGAGCTGAATCTGGCCTCCACGGAGGACGGAAACGTCTCCACCATTCTGGACTTCACCGTCCGCATCACCCTACGCAGCGCAGAGGAGGCAGACAAATGAACCGGGAATTGACAAGACGGGAAAAGATCCTGCTGCTGGTGCTGATCGTGGTGGTGCTGGTGGCGGGCTACTGTAAGCTGATCCTCATCCCCATCAACGATCAGATCTCCAGCTATCGGCTGAACATGGAGGCCGAGCAGACGGAGCTGGACGCCAATCAGGGGAAAATGGCCCAGATGCAGAAGATGCAGAAGGCCATCGAAGAGATCAAGGCGGCGGGTGAGAAGCGCACCATCCCCCAGTACGACAACAGCGGCAAGCTGATGATCGAGCTCCACGAGATCATGAGCGACACGCTGGACTATTCGCTGGACTGCTCTGCGGGTACCGTGCAGCAGGACTATATCATGCTGCGGCCCATCGTCATGACCTTCCGGACCTCCACCTATGCGCAGGCCCGGCAGATCGTGGATCGGCTGTGCTCCAGCGAGAACATCAGCCAGATCTCCGACATGAATATGAACACCTATACCGAGGGCCGCAACAGCGGCACTGTGGAGACCACGCTGGTCATCACCTACTTCGAGATCATGTCCTGAGAACGCCGTGGGGCGGGGAGCTTTTTCTATGACTGAGAGAAAACTACAACGGAATAGACGGGGCTTCACGCTGACGGAGGTGCTGCTGGCGCTGGCCATCCTCATCATCCTGCTGGCGCTGGCCATGATCCCCATCAGCCGCCACCAGCGCAATATCCGCCAGACGGAGCTGGATTCCAAGGCGGAGACCATCTATCTGGCGGCTCAGAACCGCCTCTCCCAGCTGCAGGCCAGCGGCCGCAGCGACGAGTACGGCAAGGACCGGGCCACGGCCCTGAACAACATCCCCTGGGACGCCGAGCAGGATAAGTACACCACCAGCACTCTGTACTACGTCACCTCCGCCGCCAAAAGCACCGACACCTCCGCCGCCGGGAGCATCCTGCCCCGTGAGCAGGTGGAGGCGGAGCTGTGGGACGCCAACTGGGTCATCGAGTATGACCCCGGCAGCGGCAGTGTTTACGCCGTGTTTTACAGCGAAAAGCCCATGCAGTACAGCTTCGACGCCTTCAACCCCCTGCGCTCACGGGATCGCCGGGTGCAGGAGGGGGCCACCGTGGGCTACTACGGCGGCGACAGCGTCCAGAGCGAGGACACCGGCAAGCTGACCCCCAAGATGGAGATCATCAACAAGGAGCGCCTGCTGCTGAAGGTCACCTGTGACACGCCCCGTGACCCCCTGCACTTCTATGTGACGGTGACGGATGCACAGGGCCACTCCACCGGCCGGATGGAGCTCACCGGCTCCGAAGTCAACGTCTCTTACCGCACCTATACCGTCACCATGGTGCTGGACGACCTGACGGAGGGCAAACGCTTCTCCCAGCAGCGCCGCTTCCGGCAGCTGACCCCCGGCTCCGACCTGACATTGAAGGTGGAGGTAGAGAGCGACAGCCGTCTGGTGGACTCCGTCACCGGCAAGCTCACCACCAACAGTCTCTTTGCCGAGGTGCGGGACGGCGGCACCACTGCCGTGGTCACCTATGCCCGGCATCTGCAAAATCTGGACGAGGGCTCCGGTCTGCCCACCGCCATCACACGGGCGCTGCAGGAGCAGGATATCCAGTTCGTCAACACCGGCATGGACGACGGCTGGGACAGCTGCTATCCGGGGCGGAGGTTCACCCCCATCTATAACGAGAACCTCGCCTATTACGACAGCACCGTCGCCGTAGGCACCCAGTCCTATCACCCTGTGATCTATGAGCTGCCGGTGGATACCGACGGCGACGGCGGCCTGTTCGAGAGCTTCCGGGGCACCTTGCGAAACATCCGTCTGTGCGGAGCCCAGATCAGCGCCGGCGGCAATGCCGGCGGTCTGGCCGGCTCCCTCCGGGGCGGCACCACCATTGAGGGCTGTCAGGTCTACCTGAGCCCCACCCGTGACAAGCTCAGCAGCAAAAGTGAGCAGGATATCTGGATCAGCGGCGCCACCGCCGGTGGTCTGGTGGGCCGCTGTGGTTATGACCTCACCGTCCGCAACAGCTTCGCCTCCTCCGTGCTGGAGGGCGGACGCTACGCCGGCGGTCTGGTGGGCTATATCAGCGGCACCCGCACCATCTATGTGGAGCACTCCTACGCCGACTGCTACCTCTACGCCTCCGGCACCACCGGCGGCCTCATCGGCAGCTGCATCGGCACGGCGGATATCACCCTGCGGGACTGCTACACCGCCGGCTTCCAGGAGGCCGACGTCATGGCGGGTCTGGTGGGCGGTGAGCTGTCCTACGGCGACGTCATCGACACCTGTTACAGCGCCAGCGCCCGGCTGAACGGCAGTGAAAAGCTCACCTACTCCACCGCCAAGCCTGCGGATGTCACCACCGGCAAGCCCGATATCACCAGCACCTACTATATGTCCCACGGCGACCACGACATGGACGGCACGGTCTTTGCCGACTATGAGCAGTGGAGCGGCCGCAGCCGGGCCGACGCCATCGAGAAGTACCTCAACGACGCCTTCACCGCTGAGACCGGTGGCAGCGACACCGTGGCCTATAACCTGGTGGACGGCATGGGTCTGGGCGCTTACTCCTATCCCCGCCTGACGGGGCTGACCCACTACGGCGACTGGCAGGCTCAGTTCGAGGCCGGTACACTGGTGTACTACGAGGTCTATTCCGACGGCAGCTACGGCTTCCGTGGTGCCAACAAATCCACCGTCAAAACCACCGGCACGGTGGTGGGCGACGGATACGGCATGGTGTACAGCACGCTGCCGGAGCAGGATCTGACGGCGCGCTATTCGCTGGGGGGGCGGGAGGTCACCTCTACCTTGTACCGTGCCAACGCCATCGACATGGGCGGGGGCTACTACCTGCTGCCCCTGCCCCGGACACTGGTGAACACCACCGAGGTAGCCACGGACTTCTACCGCCGGGTGCAGGTGGAGGACACCACCTACTACTTCAATCCCCATTTCACCTGCTGGGTATCGGAGGGCTCCGAGGCCCCGGAGGCCCCCAGCGAGATCGGCATCCGCACAGCCCGGCAGCTGAATAACCTGAGCCTGTACTATGAGCAGTACAGCCCCCTGCTGGCCAAGGACACCACCTTCCAGCAGGAGCGCAGCATCGACTACTCCGGCTACGACTGGGCGAACTACGGCCGCAGCGGCGCCGCCGTCACCAGCCAGCAGCCCATCGGCAGCAGTGCCGTCGTCCCCTTTACCCACATCTATGACGGCGGCACCTATCCCATCGCCGCTGTGCCGCTCCAGAGTCCCAACGGCGGCGACTACGCCGGACTCTTCGGCCTGAATCAGGGTAGTCTGCGGAATGTGGTGCTCACCACCGGGGAGCAGGACTACTCCGTGACGCTTCGGGGCATCCTGCGCCTGCGTACCGCCTATGTCGGCGCTCTGGCAGGCCGCAATGACGGCACCGTCTACAACTGCGCTGCGGCGGGCTACTCCGTCACAGCCCACGCCTATCAGGGCAGCGTCCTGTATATGGGCGGCTTCGTGGGCTATAACGCCGGGACCATCCGCTCCGGCAGCGTCAGTACTCCCTCCCTCACCGCCAGCAGCAACTATGCCCGTCTGCTGATGGGCGGCTTCACCGGCGGCAACAGCGGTCTGGTGAGCCAGAGCTACGCCATGGCCAACGTGGAGGTACTCCAGATCCGTGGCGGCGGCGTGGCCCTCAGCGGCTTCGCCGGGGAGAACATCGGCTCGATCCGCAGCAGCTACTGCGCCACGGCCCTTACCTCCCCCGGTGCCGATACCTACGGCTTCGCCCCGGCCACCGGCAGCACCTCCGGCTGCTGCTATCTCAGCGGCGGTACTTATCGCTTCGTGGGACAGGTCCATCTGTATGATTACAGCGACCAGTCCGGCGCACGGGCTGTCAATGAGCAGGGACTGAAGGCCCTGACCCTCACCGGCTTCTCTTCCGCCGATGCCAGCCACACCTATCACCACAGCAAAACCCTGAACACCGACGGGCAGGCCTATCCCTATCCCGCCAGTCTCACCGGCCACGGCAGCCCCGTCCACTACGGTGACTGGGTGACCCCCGCCGATCTGGGTACGCTGGGCATGGTGTACTGGGAGCACGAGGAGGGCGGCAGTAACCCCGGCTATCACTTCTCATACATCGGCTTTGAAAACGGCGTCCGCAAGGACGGCAGCAGCCTCTGCACCGCCCACGACGACGGCGGCAAGATCACCGCCTACGGCTACGGCTACTACTGGTCCAAGGGCGAGACGGAGCCCCTGCTGGAGACCCAGCGCATCGCTCTGGACGGCCGCAACACCGAGGCGGCGGCGGAGCTGGAGAAGCAGATGCCTCCGTTCAGCTTCGTCACCTATCAGACCTCCGACACCGGCCTGCGGCTCCTCAGCGGCACCACCGGCAACGGCCACTGGTTCCTGTCTCAGGGGGATGTGTGGTTCACCTACACCGTCAGTCCCTTCTTCGCAGAGTCCTATGCCGTCACCGCCGTCAGCACCGGCATTACCGGCGGCACCACCGGCGTGGAGCCCGGCACGGATGCCCTGCCCTATCAGGTGCGGTCCGTGGAGCAGCTGCAATACATCAACTGGAGCTACTACGACGATCAGGGCAGCTCCACCCGTGACGTGACGGGCAGCGGGAGTATGTACAAGTACTACCCCTATCTGCAATATACCCGTGTCACCTGGGGCTACCAGAGCAAGGAGGATGCCATTGCCGGCGACTCCACCGGCGGCACCCGGCCCATCCGCACGTGGAAACAGAGCCATGACCTCAACGGCCAGAGCCTAGCGGATCCCACGGATGCCTCCCTGAATTACAGCTTCCATCCCATCGCCGGCTCTGTCTACGACAGCGGCAGCAGCACCGACTACCGTATGGTGCTGTACAACTGGTTCGGCAGCAAGTACGACGGCCAGAGCTACTACATCAAGAACGTGAACATCGACTCCTACTGCTACAACGTGGGCCTCTTCGGCACCACCGCCGGCGCAGAGATCGCGAACATCGTCCTTTATAGTGACAACGGCGCCGTCATCCAGCGCAATACCGATCCCACGCCCTCCAGCGGCACCCGGACGGTGCGCCAGTATTCCACCTCCTACGCCTTGGGAGGTCTGGTGGGCATCGCCTATGACTACAACAGCAGCATGGGCAACGGCAGCATCACCAACTGCGCCATCGCCGGCTACACTGTGGCCGACAACAGCCGTAACAAGCAGCATCTGGGTGAGGCCGCCATCGGCGGGCTGGTGGGTGTCTCCAGCGTCAACCTCAACAAGTGTTCCGCCGTGGTGGATCTGCAGATCAACTGCACCCACGTCGATACCAACGGCTACATGAACGCCGCCCGCTACGGCAACTATGTACGTGTAGGCGGTCTGGCCGGCGGTGTGCGCTTTGCGGTAACGGACTGCTACACCGGCGGTACCATCACCGTTGGAGAGGAGACCCTGAAGGAGCGTGTCCCCGTGGACAGCAGCAACAATGTCTTTGCCGACGGCAGCTCTGCCGTCCAGGTCAAGATGAATTCCGGCGGTATCTCCGGCCCCGATACCTATGTCTATATCGGCGGTATGGGCGGCAGCGGCTTCTCCGCCAGCTTCACCAACTTTGTCAATCGCTCCGACAGTTCGGATGGTCAGCCCACTTTCAATAACTGCTACACCTACATGGAGTTCCCGGACATGGCGGGTACCATCACCGGCATCTCCCTTATGGGCAGTATTGCCGACCGGGCCGGTGCCAGCACCAATGCAAAGCTCTATATCAATAACTGCTACTACCTCAACAGCAGCAAGAACAGCATTTCTTTCGACGATCTGCCCAAATACTACGGCAAGGGTAATTCCAGAAGCAACTCCCTTAGCGGGCTGCTGCGTACAGAAGCGGCACGGGGAAAAATGCTCAACGGCGATCTCAGCTACCTCCGTAATTACGGCTGGAACGGTGGTTCCAACACGTATAGCATCAAGGGCCTGACGGGCCTGACCTATGAGCAGATGTCCCAGCGCACCGGTGCCAGCATCGTCACCCAGAACAACGGCACCGGCACTGCACAGCGCTACGATAGCTTCGCCGCCGCTCTGGGCAGCAGCTTTGCGTGGGTCACTACCGAGGAAAACGGCGCCGAGGTCCACGGTAAATACAGCTTCCCCGGCAGCGACGAGGCCCTGCAGGGTCAGGACTTCCCCTTCCCCACCGTGCTGGTGCAGGATAACGTCTTTGGCCGGGCCCGTCTACACTACGGCTGGTGGCCGTCATCTGGCCTCTACTGGAGCAAGGGCTTGCTGACGCTGGACATGATCACCGACTACGATGCCGCCGGCGGTGAATCCGCCGTGACGCTGGATCTGCGGTTTGAGGGCACGGATCCCGGCACGGAGCTCCCCACCCTGTCCTATACCAAGGACGGCATCGTCACTGCCGAGCTTCAGCCGGACGGCACGGGCCACTACAAGGTCCGCATCGTGGGACAGGCCATCGGCTCCACCGAGATCATCGCCACACTGGGGGATTACACCGCCCGTCTGGCAGTGGACGTCACCGCCAAGCTCTCCATCTCCGTGGATCAACTCTCCGTAGAGCAGTATGTAGGCGAGAGCACTACCCTCACCCTCACCGCACGGGACGGCACCGGCCAAGTGCTCACCGGCGTCAAATGGGACGTGGTCAGCGGCTCTGACCGGGTGGTCACGCTGTCCCCGGTGAGTCGGGATCAGCAGGTCACCGTCACCGGTAAGGGCGAGGGCGAGGAGACTCTGCTGGTGCAGGCCGGTGTCACCGTGGGCCAGCGCACCTTCACCAGTGAGCTGCGCCTCACCGCCACCATCCATATGCAGGGCGTGCTGGGCATCGCCCATGTGGGCGATGGAGACGCCGTGTATCGTCAGGGCATCCTGAATCGGGACGCCACCGACTGGGATACCCCTCTCGGCCCCGCCGAGGGCGATGTCCCCGATCACGAGGGTCTGTACCTGTACAGCCGTGGCAAGGCGGCGGACTTCCGGTACTTCACCGTAACGGCCCTTACCGTTCTGGATAGCACCGGCACTTCCCACGATATGCTCTCCACCGCCGATGAGGACTACCGGGTCAGCGTAGGCGACGTGGTGGCCGCCCAGCAGGACGGCGACTTCAGCTATCGCCCCATCACCATCCACGGACGGCAGCAGGAGACTGTCACCCTACAGGTGACCCTCACCGACAGCCGCACCGGCCGGCCCTATCCGCTGGATATCCCCTATACCCTGACGGCGGAGGATACGCAGATCACCGCTACCTTCGTGGTGGGCCGCCTGCGGCTGGAGAAGGCCGTTCCCTTCGGCCAGCCCGCCGCCGGCTTCCTCCCCACGGAGGAGGAGCTTGCCTCGGCGCTCCGGCCCGTTGTGGGCTGGACCCCCAGTCCCGACCTGCCCCTGTTCCAGGATACCACCTTTGAACCCATCTATCAGGATACGGAGGAGCCAGATCTGCTCCGCTGGCGCTGGAGCCGATAACCGTTTTGCAGAAAGGAGGCCATTGGAATGAAAAAGTGTACAGACCGGAAGGGCGTCACCATTCTGATGGCCCTCCTCCTGCTGCTGGTAGCCAGCATGGTCAGCGTAGTGATCCTTACGGCGGCCACTACCGCCGCCCGGCACATCTCCAACGACCGCCAGAGCCAGCAGACCTATCTCACCGTCAGCTCCGCTGCGGAGCTGTTGCGGGACGGTATCCTCTCCTCCGGCTATGAGCAGAAGGTCACCCGCCGCCCCACTGCCACCGGCAGCTATATCGAGCGGACGGAGGTAACTCAGACCCCCCAGGGGGCCATGAAGGTCTGGCTGGAGCGGGGCATCGAGGCCGTGGGCCGTGGCATCGCCTATACCGACGTCATCACCCTCACCCCGGATGCTGCCAGCGGTCTGGACGCCGTACAGGCGGAGTTCACCATGACCCCCGCCTATGACATCACCGTGACCCTTTCTCTGGCGGACAGCAGTCAGGGCAACTGCCTTATGACCCTCACCCTCAGCGGCCAGCGGAAGCAGCAGGTCACCACCGTCACCGGCGGCAACACCGAGACGGGACAGACCACCGTTACCACCACCACCATCTCTTGGGACACACCGCTCATTGAAAAGGGGGTCACCGGATGAAAAAGCTGAAGAACCAGAAGGGCGAAACTCTGGTGGAGACTCTGGTGTCCCTGCTGATCATCGTGCTGGTGTTCGTCTTTCTGACGGGCTCCGCCGTGGCAGCCGCCAAGATCAACGCCAAGATCCGGGACACCGACGTCTCCTTCCGGTACAGCGATGCCCAGTCCGAGGGCAACGCCCAGCTGCGCCTCTCCGGCCGCAGCGGCCAGACCGGCAGCACCTCGGTGGAGGTCTATCAGGAGAACGGCTACCGCTACTATGTGTCGGAGGATACGCCATGAGAAAACTCCGTGACCGGCGGGGCATCACCCTGACCGAGATGCTGTGTACGGTGCTGATCGTGCTGCTGCTGACGGCGCTGCTGGTAGTGGGCATCCGCTTTGCCGGCAAGACCTATACGGAATCCATGCGGCTATCGGAGGCGCAGGAGCTTTGCTCCACCCTCACCAGCGTCATCAGCGACAAGCTGCGCTTCTGCGGCACCGTGACGCAGGATGAAAACGGCGGCCTGACGCAGATCTTCATCCAAAACGTGGGCAGCGTAGAGGGTAAGGGCGATGCCTTTCAGATCGGTGAAGACGGCCAGCTGGCGCTGGGCGATCGTCACCTGCTGGGCTCGGCCTCCTACCCCAAGGGGCTGAAGGTGAAGTCCTTTACCCTGCGCTACGATGCCTCCACCGACATTTTCTCCGTCACCCTGGAGATCGGGGACCGCTCCCGGCAAACCCTGTCCCAGACCTCCTTCGAGGTCAAGCGCATCAATCGCACTGTGACCTGATGCGCCTACGGCCCGCAAGCGGTAAGCGGCCAAATGCAGAGATAACAAACGAACCCCCCTCGGCCATAGCCGAGGGGGGTGCTTCTGTCTTATTTGGTTTTTTCTGCGGCCGCTGCGGCGGAACCGTCAGCTTTCCGCCTTGACGTCGGGCCTTGCGCCCTCCGTGCGGTACTGGGTCATAAACAGCCGAATGGCCTGCTTCAGCGCCTCCAGCTGGGACTGCAGATAGCATTCATCCTCGAACATGGCGTAGTGGACGCAGGTCTGGATCAGGATGAAGATCAGCGGGGTGATGGTGGTATAGGGGATGCCCAGCTTGGGCTCCAGCGATTTGGCGTATTCGGTGTAGCGGCGGTTGACCCCCTCGAAGAACTGCTTGCCGTAGCGGATATACTTGGGGTGGGTGTAGACCTGATACATCAGGCGGTACTTCTTGCCGTGCTGCCGGGCCGTCCAGTAGGGTATCTCGTCGATGAAGCGCATCAGATCCTGCGGATCGGTGGGGGCCTTGGCCATGAAGTCGTCCTCTACCTTCTTCATGCAGTAGGCGGTGGACTGGACAATGAGATCGTCCAAATCTCTAAAATAGATATACAGCACGGCGGAGCTGCACCCACAGGACTCCGCCAGCTTCCGGATGCCCACGGAGGCCAGACCGTTTTCGGCGTAGCAGTCGTAGCACTTCTCCATCAGCATGATTTTTTTGCGCTGAAATTCCTCTTGATCTCTGGTTCTCACGGTACTTCTCCTCTTGTCATCCCTATTATTTGCATAGATCACACATATTATATACACTATATCTGATAATATATTATATCACTTGTTTCCGTGTTGCAAGGCTTTTTTCCGCAGTTTCCAAAAAATGACAAAATAATTGCCTGAATCGGACATTCAGGCGATTATTTTTTTTGCGATGTGCAATAGCGGGCATGGGCTGCTGCCTATGTCCGCCGGGATACGCTCCCTCGCCCCGCCGCCGTCCGGGGATATCCGTTATCCTTCGGTGCCACTGCCCTCCGGCGTCGTATCGGCAGCTGCGGTATCGGCGGGAGCATCCGCAACGGTGTCCTTCGGCTCCTGACGGGCCTCCAGCCGTTTCAGATACCAGAGGATGCGCCCGCCCACATAGGCGATGGCCACAATGGCCCCGGCAGATAGTATCCGGAAATACCAGCCAAAGATAACTGTCCCAAGAACGCCCACCACTACGGTAACAATCACAGTATGCCAATCCAATGGATATTTTGTCTTCATAATTCTACCCTTCTACTGATGTTCTCTTTACGCAAGTGTCACCGGACGTGCTAAATACTTGGTAATTTTGCTATCCAAAGAAATGGAAAAATTTACTCCTCCCTTGGGATCCATTGATACAGAAATACTACTGGGTCCAAAGGTCTTATGGGCGTAGCTTGGTTGTATAACCGCATCCGTTGATGTTACAACGCCATAGCATAGATAGGTAGCAAAATGGCTATCCGCTACATTTCCCGCCTCACAGGCATCACACTGGGGGATAGTGGGATTAAAGCGCAAGAGCGGCAGAAGATTTTTGTATTCGATCTTAAGATTCCCATCTTTTGGACTGCTTTCCGTTACATCACGGTTCCTCTTTGTTTCATTGCCGCAAATTCCGCACTTAAACGTCTGATGCACGTAACCCTTTTCTGCAAAGCTGTCATCAAAGGAAGCATTGGTTCCGATGGCAAGCACGTCCTGCAGCCGGGTCGCTGGATATTTCTTCCATACTCCCCGCATCCAGACGCTGTACCGTCTCGTCGAGCCCGATGTGGATAACTTCGTAAAACCTGAATCCAGTATCATATACCCATCCTCAGAAGTCCAGCTGGCTATAGGAGCTATCTGTATTTGCCGCTCCATTTCTTCCGCTGTCATTTCTACGATACCTTCCTCATTGACTTTCAGATATGTGGATGTAAGCGACAAATTGTCATAGGTCAGAAGCTTCAATGCCTCCTCTTCCGGAATCCCTTCACTATCCATGCCCATGTAATCCATGAGAAACTGTGACAACTCATAGTCAGAGAGATCCGGATACTGTCGTTTTGCCGCCTGTGTGAAGGCATCCATATGTTCATAGGTAGATACCACTACACCATTATCTTGAATCGTCTCCTTGACCGTGATAGTACGTCTTGCCAGAGTATAAATACTCTCTTCGGTGGCTCCGGCCACGGTAGTCATGGTGAACAACATCGCCAAAAGAAATATAAAGGATCACAGTCTTTTCATAAAATGTCCTCCTGTAGTTTATTATCTAAATTGCAAGAACCCATTTTGTGTTTTTCTGTGCCTTCATTTATATTTCTACCTGTGCATCGGACTCCTCCCCTTTCAGCTTCATCGTATCACAATTTCCGCTTTTTGCAAGCAAATTCGCCGCCCAGTGTGTTTTTTCGTAAAGAGTGCCGATTGTCGCCATTTTATTTTAGTGAAATTGCTCTTGTTGCTGTTTTTCCTTTGCATCTGACAGGAATTTGTGGTATGATACAGGATGTATTCTTGTTTCTATTCGCCGCAGCGATGCGGAAGGCTCTCCCGCCCGGCGGCAGGGAAACGGGAGCAATACGCATACTTTCCTTTTGGAAACAGAAAGGACACGATACATATGGGACTCATTACGAAAATTTTCGGAACGTACAGTCAGCGGGAGCTGAAAAGCATCTACCCCATCGCTGACAAGATCGAGGCGCTGGCCGACGAGTACAAGGCCCTCACCGATGCCCAGCTTCAGGCCAAGACCCCGGAGTTCAAGGAGCGTCTGGCCAACGGCGAGACGCTGGACGACCTGCTGCCGGAGGCCTTTGCCACCGTGCGGGAGGCAGCGGACCGTGTGCTGGGTCTGCGCCCCTATCGGGTGCAGCTCATCGGCGGCATCGTGCTGCATCAGGGCCGCATCGCTGAGATGAAGACCGGTGAAGGTAAGACGCTGGTGGCCACGCTGCCCTCCTACCTCAATGCACTGACGGGCCGTGGCGTTCACATCGTCACCGTCAACGACTATCTGGCCAAGCGAGACAGCGAGTGGATGGGCAAGGTCCACCGCTTTCTGGGGCTGTCGGTGGGCCTGATCGTCCACGACCTCAGCAAGGAGGAGCGGCAGGCCGCCTACAACGCCGACATCACCTACGGCACCAACAATGAGATGGGCTTTGACTACCTGCGGGACAACATGGCCATCTATAAGAACGAGCAGGTGCAGCGGGGCCATAACTTCGCCATCGTGGACGAGGTGGACTCCATCCTCATCGATGAGGCCCGGACACCCCTCATTATCTCCGGCATGGGGGACAAGTCCACGCAGCTGTATGACATGGCGGAGTCGCTGGTGGCCCGGATGAAGAAATACGTGGTGGCGGAGGTGGACTCCAAGGAGGAGGAAGCCGAGGATATCGACGCCGACTATGTGGTGGATGAGAAGGCCAAGACGGCCACCCTCACCGCCCGTGGTATCGCCAAGGCCGAGGAGTTTTTCAATCTGGAGAACCTCTCCGACCCGGAGAACAGTACCATTGCCCACCACATCAATCAGGCCATCAAGGCCCACGGCGTCATGAAGCGGGACGTGGACTACGTCATCAAGGACGGTGAGATCATCATTGTGGACGAGTTCACCGGCCGTCTGATGTTCGGCCGCCGATACTCCGAGGGTCTGCATCAGGCCATCGAGGCCAAGGAGCACGTCTCCGTGCAGCGGGAGAGCAAGACGCTGGCCACCATCACCTTCCAGAACTACTTCCGCCTGTATCAGAAGCTGTCCGGTATGACCGGTACGGCCCTGACGGAGGAGGAGGAATTTGCCACCATCTACAAGCTGGACATTGTGGAGATCCCCACCAACCGTCCCATCGCCCGTATCGACGATCAGGACTCCGTGTATAAGACGGAGCAGGGTAAGTTCCGGGCGGTCATCCGTCAGGTGGAGGAGTGCCACGCCAAGGGTCAGCCGGTGCTGGTGGGTACGGTATCCATCGAGAAGAACGAGCTTTTAAGCCGGATGCTCACCAAGGCGGGCATCAAGCACAACGTATTGAACGCCAAGAACCACGAGCGTGAGGCGGAGATCGTGGCGCAGGCCGGTAAGCTGGGCGCCGTCACCGTGGCCACCAACATGGCCGGCCGTGGTACGGATATCATGCTGGGCGGCAACGCCGAGTACATGGCCACCAGCGACCTGCGGAAGGCGGGGCTGTCGGACGAGCTCATTGCTGAGGCCACCGGCTACGCCGAGACGGACAATCAGGAGATTCTGGATGCCCGCCGCCTGTTTGCCCAGAAGCTGCAGCAGCACAAGGAGGAGATCGCCGGAGAGGCGGAGCAGGTGCGTCAGGCCGGCGGCCTGTTCATCGTGGGTACCGAGCGCCACGACTCCCGCCGGATCGACAACCAGCTGCGTGGCCGTGCCGGCCGTCAGGGCGACCCCGGCGAGACCCGGTTCTATATCTCGCTGGAGGATGATCTCATGCGTCTGTTCGGTGGTGAGCGCATCAACGCCATCATGGAGCGGATGAACCTCGACGAGGATACCCCCATCGAGAACAAGATGCTGACCCGTGCCATTGAGCAGGCTCAGACCACGGTGGAGTCCCGGAACTTCCAGTCCCGTAAGTCGGTGCTGGAGTACGACGACGTGATGAACAAGCAGCGTGAGATCATCTACGATCAGCGCAAGCAGGTGCTGGAGGGCATGGACGTCAAGGGCATCATCATGAACATGATGTCCACCGCCATCGGCCATCAGGTCAGCAGCGCCTTCGGCGGCGAGAGCCACATGGACGAGGCCGGGATGCGGGAGCTGCTGCGTCAGGTGGAGGGCCTGTACTTCCCCAGGTACACCGTGCGCTTCGAGCCGGAGCGCATCCCCCAGCTGACGGCGGAGGAGGTCATCGACGCCTTTACCGCCGCCGCTGCCGACTTCTACGAAAAGAAGGAGCAGGAGTTCACCTCCCCCGTCATGCGTGAGGTGGAGCGTGTGGTGCTGCTGCGGGTGGTAGACGAGTACTGGATGGACCACATCGATGCCATGACCGATCTGCGGCAGGGCATCGGTCTGCGGGCCTATGCTCAGACGGATCCCATCATCGCCTATAAGAAGGAATCTCTGGAGATGTTCGAGGAGATGATCTCCGCCATTCAGGAGGAAACCGTCCGGCGGCTGTACTCCGTACGGCTGCGGAAGAACGAGGAGGTCAAGCGGGAGCGTGTAGCCAAGACCACGTCGGAGAGCGTGGGCGGCGACGGCACCGTGAAGAAGCAGCCCCGCAAGGTGAAGAAGATCGGCCGCAACGAACCCTGCCCCTGCGGCAGCGGTAAGAAGTACAAGAACTGCTGCGGCCGGGATGCGTAAAAATCCCCGGACAGGAGGACTGCCATGGCATTTCATGACCATACGGAAAACGGCATCACCGTGCTGCAGAGCGATCTGCTGTGCGGCAGTATCCGCCACGGCTTTTCCACCCGCACCGGCGGCGTCAGTCCCGCCCCGTGGGACAGCCTGAATCTGGGCGTGGGCCGGGACGACGATCCGGCCAATGTGCAGGAGAACTTCCGCCGCCTGTGCGGCGTGCTGGGTCTGTCCCACCAGCGGGCGGTGCTCAGCAAGCAGGTCCACGAGGACAACATCCGTCTGGTGACGGAGGCGGACTGCGGCAAGGGACTGTTCCGGCAGCGGGACTACACCAGCGTAGACGCCATGATCTGCCGGGAGAAGCACATCCCGCTGGTGGTGTTCTCCGCCGACTGCGGCACTATTCTGCTGTACGACCCGGTGCAGGAGGCCATCGGAGCCGTCCATGCCGGGTGGCGTGGGGTGGCCAGCGGTCTGGCCGCCAAGACGGTGCGGCGGATGCAGGAGGCCTTCGGCACGGAGCCGGGGGATCTGCTGGCCGCCACGGGACCGTCCATCGGGGCCTGCTGTTTCGAGACGGACGATGACGTGCCGGAGGCCATGCGCCGGGCGCTGGGTGCGGCAGCGGAGCCATACATGGTGCGCCGGGGCGAAAAGTGGCACATAGACCTGAAGGGCATCAATGCCCTGTGGCTTCGGCAGGCAGGGGTACAGCGCATCGACGTATGCCCCGACTGCACCGGCTGCCACCCGGAGCGCTGGTGGTCCCATCGGAAGATGGGGGACCGCCGGGGAGCGCAGGCGGCACTCATCGCCCTGATCTGAACAGGAGACTGCCATGAAAAAGCGTTTACTATCCCTTTTGCTGGCGGCGGCGTGTCTTATGCCGCTGTCTGGCTGCGACTGGGGCGAGGAGCCGGAGGAGACCTACGACACCCTCTCCCAATACTATCAGCAGAGCGACAGCACCAAGCAGGATACCCGTCTCACCTCCTTCGGTCTGCCCTATCTGCAGGGGGAGACATGGGACCCCATCACCTGCGCCGACGGCGCCCAGCAAACGCTGGGTGCGCTGCTGTATGAGAGCCTGTACAAGCTGGGTACTGACTTTTTGCCCCAGCCTTGTCTGGCGGAGAGCGCCTCCTATGACGCCGAAAGCTACGCCCTGACCGTCACCGTGCGCTCCGGCGTCACCTTCTCCGACGGCTCGGCTCTGACGGCGTGGGACGTGGTGGCTGCCTTGCGGCGGGCCAAGGAGTCCGTGCGGTACGGCCAGCGGCTGGCAGAGATGGACTCCGTGTCCTATTTGGGGGAGAGCACCCTCCGCATCTACCTCACCCGCAACGACCCGCAATTCGCCGCCCGACTGGACATTCCTGTCATCAAGGGCGGCACCCAGGAGGACACGGTACCGGTGGGCAGCGGCCCCTACCGCTATGCCAAGGACGAGAGCGGGGTGTATCTGGCCCGGCGAACGGACTGGTGGCAGGATAAGACCATGCCGCTGGAGCGCATCGAGCTGACGGCCTGCAAGAACACCGACTCCATGGCCTATGCCTTCTATACCCACGACATCCAGATGCTGGTATGCGACCTGACCGGCACCAACACCTCCAACGTCTACGGCAGCGGCAGCTATACGGACATCCCCACCTCGACGATGCAGTATATCGGCTTCAACGTCACCCGTGCGCCCTTCAACGACCCTAAACTGCGGGCGGCCCTGAGTCTTGGCATGGACCGGGCCGGCGGCGTCAGCGCCTTCCTGCTGGGGCATGGGCAGACGGCCCAGTTCCCCCTGTCCCCCTCGGCGGTGGTCTATCCCAAGGATCTGGAGGAGACCTATTCCCCGGACAGCTACCGCTCCGCTATGGAGACGGCGGGCTATACCTCCGGTGAAAAGTCCGTCTCCGTCACCATGCTGGTGAACGAGGAGAATAGCTTCAAGGTATCCATGGCCCGGAAGCTGGCGTCGGACCTCTCCCAATACGACGTGAAGATCGACGTAAAGGCCCTGCCCTATGAGGACTATCTGGCGGCGCTGAAGGCCGGAAATTTCGACCTCTACTACGGGGAGTGCAAGCTGACGGCGGATTGGGATCTGTCGCCGCTGCTGTCTCCGGGCGGGGCCCTGAACTACGGCGGCGTGCGGGACACACAGCTGGAGACCCTGCTGACGGCCTTCCGAACGGCATCGGAGGGCGAGGGACGCCAGACGGCGGCTCGGGAGCTGTGCAGCTATCTGAAGGAGCAGGCGCCGTTGGTGGCGGTGTGCTTCAAGTCCAACTCCGTGCTGCTGCCGGACGGGGCGGTGAAAAACGACATCCACCCCACCGTCTCCGACCCCTTTGCCGATTTTCAGGATTGGCAGCTGAATATGAAAAGCTAAGTCCTCCGGAAAATGAACTTTTTTAGCAAGAACCGGCCGCAGGGAGAATCTCCCTGCGGCCGGTTCTTGCTTATCCGAAATCTGTGGGACACACCAGCCCCTTAATAGCGCCGGATGACGGCGGCCACCTTCCCCAGAATTTGTGCGTCGTGGCCGTCAATGGGGCTGTACGCCTCATTCTCCGGCAGGAGCCACACCTGCCCGTTGCGGCGGGAATAGCGCTTGACCGTGGCCTCATCCCCCAGCAGGGCCACCACGATCTCGCCGTTGTTAGCGGTCTGCTGCTGGCGCACCACCACCAGATCGTCCGGCAGAATGCCTGCGTTGAGCATGGACTCCCCCCGAACCCGAAGGGCAAAATACTGGCTGCTGTCGCCGCCGGCGTCGAAGGTCAGGTAGTCCTCGATGCACTCCTCCGCCAGAATGGGGGTACCTGCGGCCACCGTCCCCACAATGGGGATCTGGTTCTCCTCCGGCAGCGGCTCCGTCAGGGTCAGCGCCCGGCCCTTGCCGGCCCCCTTGCCGATGACCCCCAGCTCCTCCATGTGCTTCAGGTGAAAATGGACGGTGGAGGGGGATTTCAGCCCCACGGCGTCCCCAATTTCCCGCACGGAGGGGGGATAGCCCTGCGTCCGGATGGTCTGGGCGATATAGTCATAGATCCGCTGCTGCATCTTCGTGAGCTGTACCATGTGCGCCGTCTCCTTCGTTTACATAAGGTTTTTCATAGTATACCATATATTCTCTCCGTTTGCAACAGATGTTCGATGGATTTTTCCGAATTTTTTCGGCCAAAAAGGGAGTTTCCCCTTGAAATTCCGTGGACGATATGGTATGATGGGTTGTACTTTGAAGAATAGCCTCTTTGGGCTTTATTTTGTTGGAGGGAAAGATTATGGATATTAAAATCGTTGTTACGGTTCTGCAGGTAGCGTCTGCTCTGGCGCTGATCCTCATTGTTCTGTTCCAGTCCGGTAAGAGTCAGGGTCTGTCCGGTACGATCGCTGGTATTGCCGATTCCTACATGAGCCGCAGCAAGGCTCGTTCCGCAGATGCTAAGTTTGCCAGAGCCACCAAGTGGGTGGGTGCCATCTTCGTTATCCTGACGCTGGTGCTGAACTGCATGGTCGCCGCCGGTCTGTAAGAGAGGTATTTTCCGATAAGCTCCCCGAAGCATTGCTTCGGGGAGCTTCTTTTGCCCATTTTTCTCACTCGGGTCGTCGGTACAGATGCCCGGCCTCGGCAGTCTGCCCCCGGAGAGCAAACAGCTCCTCCACGGTGACGAATTCCACCCCCTGCTCCGACAAACAGTCGATGGCCTGCAAGGCCGCCTCCACGCTGGTTCCGTAGCAGTCGTGCAGCAGGATCACATCCCCGTCCCTCGCCTGACAGATGGCGGCGAACACCTTCTGTACATCCCGACACTCCCAGTCGCAGGTATCCACAGACCAGTACAGCATGGGTGTGCTCCATGCCGCCAGCTCCTCCTCGGTGATGAAGCCGTAGGGCGGCCGGACCCAGTAGGTCCCCTCCCCTGCCAGCTCCTGCAAAACGCCGTCGCAGCGGCTCAGGTCCGCCATGGCCTCACCGCAGGACAGGCGGTCCAGCGGCGCATGGTCATAGGTGTGGTTGCCGATCTGATGTCCCTCTGCCCGGATGCGCCGCACCAGTTCCGGATAGTCCTGCACCTGCTGACCGATGAGGAAAAAGGTGGCGTGGACGCCCCGCTGCTTCAGGCCATCCAGCAATCGGGGCGTATACTGGGGCGATGGCCCGTCATCAAAGGTCAGTGCCAGATACATAGGCTCCGCCGGAGCCGTAGCCGGCAGCGCCACGCAGCCCGTCAGAAGCAGGCACAGTACCAGCAGGGGCAGGATTCGTTTCATAGCATCACCGAAACAAATATATGCGCCCGGCGGAAAACAATTCCGCCGGGCGCTCAGCGTGTCGAAAAAGTCTTTTCGCCACGCTGCGGCATTTTTCAGAACTTCAAAAGCTCTGAAAAATGGGGATCATCATCGTGCAGGACACCCTTCCCGGGTTTCCCGCACACACCCTTCCGCCCCGTTGATGGAAGGCTCTCCCTTTTTTGACAGACTCTGCGCCCGGCGGAAAACAATTCCGCCGGGCGCTTGCATTATTCCAGAATGACGTCATACTCCGTGTCGTCCGAGTCTGTGAACTCCACCATGAGCCAGCTGGTATCCTGCGTAGAGATGTGGTAGTTCAGCCGCCACAGATCGCCGCCGTCGGGAGGATCCAGCGTCAACGGCGGGCTGATGCCATCGCTGTGGTACAGCTCCGGCATCTCCGGCAGCTCCTCTCGCTCCTCCGGATAGTACAGCAGCACCGACACCTCCATGTACCCATCCTCCAGCTCGGTGGTGTTATAGCCCGACACCCATGCCGTCTCGCCGTACCACTGGAAGGACTCCCCTTGGCTCAGGTAATATACCTCCGCAGGTTCGGCCGGTATCTCCTCCTGAGCGGGCGTCACCGTCACCCCATGACCTCCCTCATCGATTTTCGCCTGACAGCTGCGGATCATGGACGGCAGCATTACAGACAGCATAGAGATGATGAACACCGCCATAAATATGCCGCCGGACGCTTTCTCCTTCCCGGATGCATGGCTCTTCCGGGGAGCCGCCTGCCGGACGGTACGCTCCGCCTTGTGGAGCTCCTGCTCCAGCTGACGCAGCGGGTTCTTTTTCCTGGCGGGACGGGCCTGCTCCTCGAAGCAGACCTTCTTCTCGTAACAGGTCTTTTTCTCATAGCAGACCTTCTCCTGCTTGCTGGCACCGTGGTGAACGGTGCCGTCCACATCCACCCACTCCCGCCGGGGTCGGCGGTTGTAAGCGCCGCAGTTGGGGCAGCAGCCGTATTTCTCATAGTCATAGGTCCTGCCGCAGGACTGACAGTGTACGTTAGCCATAGCGCACCTCCCGTCGCTGTTTCTTCCGTGACAGTATACCATGCTTTGCCGGGAAACACAAGGGAAATGCAGCGCCAGATCTGCCAAACCTCCTCCGGAGTCTGTCCTCCTCTGCCAAAGCGCAAAAAAGCCCTTTTGTATGGCGGCAGTGCCATACAAAAGGGCTTTTTTAGTTGGGGCAGTTTACTTCACCAGTTCGATGAGAGCGGTCTCCGCTGCATCGCCACGGCGGATGCCGGTGCGAATAATGCGGGTGTAGCCGCCGTTGCGCTCAGCATACTCAGGAGCGATCTCCTTGAACAGCTTGTGGGCAACATCCTCTCTGGTAATGAAGCTCAAAGCCTGACGATACGCTGCCAGATCACCCTTCTTGCCCAAGGTGATCATTTTCTCAGCCATGGGCTGGATCTCCTTGGCACGGGTGATGGTGGTCTCCATCCGACCGTTATCCAGGAAATCGGTGACCTGCTGACGGAGCATCGCCATACGCTGATCGGTAGTCTTACCGAGCTTACGAGTTCCGGGCATTTCAGTTTCCTCCTTGTAAGGATATGCGCACAGGGGCGCGTTAGTTGTTCTCTTCGTCGGCCAGGGACAGGCCCATTGCCTCCAGCTTGCCGATGACCTCCTCCAGGGACTTGCGGCCCAGGTTGCGCACCTTCATCATCTCGTCCTCGGTCTTGGAGATCAGATCCGCCACCGTGTTGATGTTGGCGCGCTTGAGGCAGTTGAAGCTGCGGACGGACAGGTCCAGCTCTTCGATGGTCATATCCAGCACCGTGTTCTTGTTATCCGGAGCCGGCTCCACCACGATGGGGCGGCCATCCAGGGTGTCGGACAGCTCCGTGAACAGGGTAAAGTGGTCGCACAGGATCCTGGCGCCCAGGGACACGGCATCGCGGGCGGTGATGGTGGAGTCCGTCCAGACCTCCAGCGTCAGCTTGTCGAAGTCGTTCAGGGTGCCGACGCGGGTGTTCTCCACCGTGTAGTTCACCTTGTACACGGGGGTATAGATGGAGTCGATGGGGATCACGCCGATGACACCGGGACGCTGGGCCTTGTTCCGGTCAGCGGACACATAGCCGCGGCCATAGTTCAGGGTGATCTCCATGCTCAGGGTGGCCCCCACATCCAGGGTGGCCAGGTGCAGCTCGGGATTCAGAACCTCCACATCGGCATCGGCCTTGATGTCGCCGGCCGTCACCTCACAGGGGCCGGTGGCCTCGATATAGACGGTCTTGACGCCCTCGAAGCCGTTCTTGACGCCCTCGCCGTTGAGCTTGGTCAGCAGGCTCTTCACGTTCAGAACGATCTCGGTCACGTCCTCTTTCACGCCGGGAATGGTGGAAAACTCGTGCTGCACACCGGCGATCTTGATGCTGGTGGCCGCCGTGCCGGGCAAAGAGGAGAGCATGACGCGCCGCAGCGCATTGCCCAGGGTCGTTCCGAAGCCGCGCTCCAGAGGTTCGATCACATATTTTCCGTGGGAAGCATCGCCGGGTGTTTCAATGCACTCAATCTTGGGCTTCTTGATTTCGATCATGCGGTACCCTCCTTCATTCTCATTACGGTGCGGACAAGTCCGCACTTACTTGGTTCCTTTGCTTTGTGAGGGTCTCGACCCTATTACTTGGAGTACAACTCGACGATGAGGTGTTCCTCGATGGGCATATCAATGTCCTCACGGGCGGGCATCTTGGTGACGGTGCCCTTCAGGGCGTTCTTGTCACGCTCCAGCCACTGAGGAACGGTGACCAGCGGGGCGTCCTCGCCGGTCAGGCGCTTGAAGGCCACGGAGGAGCGGCTGCTCTCGCGGACCTCGATGACATCGCCAACGCGAACCAGGTAGGAGGGGATGTTCACCTTCTGGCCATTGACGGTGAAATGCGCATGGTTCACCAGCTGACGGGCCTCGCGGCGGGTCATGGCAAAGCCCAGACGATACACCACGTTGTCCAGGCGGCGCTCCACCAGGGTCAGCAGGTTCTCGCCGGTCTTGCCGGGCATGCGGGAAGCCTTCTCATAGTACATATGGAACTGCTTCTCCAGGATGCCGTAAACGAACTTCACCTTCTGCTTCTCGTTGAGCTGGATGGCATACTCGCTCTTCTTCTTTCTCATCTGGCCGCCGGGGTTGCGCTTGGTCTCCTTCTTGGAGTAACCCATGACGGTAGGAGAAATGCCCAGCGCCTTGCAGCGCTTAGCGATAGGCTGCATATTCTTAGCCATATTCTACTTATCCTCCTTGTTCCGATTACACACGACGACGCTTGGGGGGGCGGCATCCGTTGTGGGGGATGGGGGTGACGTCCTTGATCATCGTCACCTCCAGGCCCACGGCCTGCAGTGCGCGGATGGCAGCCTCACGGCCCTGGCCGGGGCCCTTGACAAAGACCTCCACGGTCTTCAGGCCATGCTCCATAGCGGCCTTGGCAGCCGTCTCAGCGGCACTCTGGGCAGCGAAGGGGGTAGACTTCTTGCTGCCACGGAAGCCCAGACCACCGGAGGAGGCCCAGGACAGAGCGTTGCCCTGTGCGTCGGTGACGGTGACCATGGTGTTGTTGAAGGAAGAGCGGATATGGACCTGGCCCTTCTCGACGTTCTTCTTTTCACGACGGCGGCGAATAACCTTCTTACCGGTCTTAGCGTTAGCCATATTCTATCTTCCCTCCTTACTTCTTCTTGTTGGCAATGGTCTTCTTGGGACCCTTGCGGGTGCGGGCGTTGGTCTTGCTGCGCTGACCACGAACGGGCAGCCCACGGCGATGACGGGTGCCACGGTAGCAGCCGATCTCCGTCAGACGCTTGATATCCAGAGCCACCTGACGGCGCAGGTCGCCTTCCACGGTATAGCTCTGGTCAATGGCCTCACGAAGCTTGGCTTCCTCGGCCTCGGTCAGATCCTTCACCCGGGTGTCGGGGTTGATGCCTGTCTGCGCCAGGATGTCCTGAGCGCTCTTTCTGCCAATACCATAGATATAGGTCAAACCGATCTCGATTCGCTTATCCTTGGGCAGGTCAATACCGGCAATACGTGCCATACTCTTAAAGCACCTCCACTTTCTACTTAGCCCTGTCTCTGCTTATGCTTCGGATTTTCGCAGATCACCATTACACGGCCCTTTCTGCGAATGATCTTGCACTTCTCGCACATGGGCTTCACGGACGGTCTTACTTTCATTGTTCATAAACCTCCTACTTACTACGCCAGGTAATCCGGCCACGGGTCAGGTCGTAGGGTGACATTTCCACCGTCACCTTGTCGCCGGGCAGAATCCTGATGAAATTCATTCTGAGCTTTCCGGAAATATGCGCCAAAATCGTGTGTCCATTTCCAATGTCTACCTGGAATGTGGTGTTAGGCAGTGATTCGACTACTACACCCTCCACTTCGATCATATCGGATTTTGCCAAGTCGTTATCCCTCCTGGTCTTGATTACCGCCGCTGAATGCGGCTAAGGCTTTACGAAGCTCACTATTGGTGATTTTTTCGCCGCTTCTGATCTTCTCGGCCACCGGGCTGTGGCTCTCCCCGTAAAGCTCCGTATGCTTCCGTCGCTTTCGCTTGGGGTCCTCCACCCGGCGCCGTTTTCCGTCAGCCAGCAGGAGGAAGTCTCCCTCCGTCGCAAGCACGAAGAAGAGATCTCCCTTGTCCCTGCCGGCCGTGGATCTTACGATGTTGGATATGGCAATGTCCATAGACTTTATACCAGAGACTCGCTGGCGTCCGTCAGAAGCTCCGGGTCGCCGGCGGTAATCAGGATGGTATTCTCGTAGTGGGCCGCCTTCTTGCCGTCCGCAGTTTTTACCGTCCAGCCGTCCGGCATCTGCCGGATGGCTGCGGAGCCTGCGTTGACCATAGGCTCCACGGCGATGGTCATGCCCCGCAGCAGGCGGGGGCCATGTCCGGGCTTGCCGAAGTTGGGTACCTCCGGCGGCTCGTGCATATGGTGACCGATGCCGTGACCCACATACTCCCGCACGATGGAATAGCCATGCGACTCGGCATACTGCTGCACAGCGGCAGAGATGTCGGACAGGCGATAGCCCTCCCTGGCGTATCTCAGCCCCTGGAAGAAGCTCTCCTGTGTCACACGGATCAGGTCCATGTCCTCGTCGGACACCTTCCCGCAGGGGTATGTGCCGGCGCAGTCGCCATGGACGCCGCCGATGTAGGCGCCCACGTCCACGCTGACGACATCGCCCTCCTGCAATACCCGTGGACCGGGAATGCCGTGGATGATCTCGTCGTTGACGGAGACGCATACGCTGGCGGGATAGCCATTGTAGTGCAGGAACGAGGGGGTCGCTCCATGGGAGCGGATAAAGTCAAACACTGCCTTATCGATTTGGTGGGTTGTTACGCCGGGTTTTACCATTTCCCGTGCCAGAGCACGGGCAGCCGCGGTAATTTTTCCCGCCCGGCGCATCAGTTCGATCTCATGTGCGGATTTCAGAGTGATCATGCGTCAACTCCCAGCGCACGCAGGATCGCCTGCGTGGTCCCGTCCACAGTGGACTGGTCCTCCACAGTTTTCAGAATCCCACGGGCCTCGTAAAAGCCCTTCAGAGGTTCTGTCTCTCTATGATAAACCTCCAGCCGGTCACGGACCGTCTCGGGGTCATCATCCTTGCGCTGCACGAGCTTGCCGCCGCACACATCGCACACGCCCTCCGTTTTCGGGGGGATGTTCACAATGTGATAGCTGGCGCCGCAGTGCTCGCACACACGCCGGCCGCCCATCCGAGTAACGATCTTCTCGTCAGGGATCTCGATGGCCACCACTGCATCGAAGCTGATACCGGCCTGCTCCATGGCCTCCGCCTGAGCGATGGTGCGGGGCACCCCGTCCAGAATGTAGCCGTTGGCGCAGTCGGGCTCCTGCAGGCGGTCGTTGATGATGCCGATGATGACCTCATCCGGCACCAGCTTGCCTGCGTCCATATACTCCTTGGCCTTCAAACCTGTGGGCGTGCCGTTTTTCACGGCGGCACGCAGAATGTTGCCTGTGGAGATCGTGGGGATCTCCAGCTTCTTCTTCAGAATCTCTGCCTGAGTACCCTTACCGGCACCCGGAGCGCCCAAAAGGATCAGTTTCATGTTGCACCTCAATTATTCCAGGAAGCCCTTATACTGACGCATCAGCATCTGGGACTCCAGCGCCTGTACGGTCTCCAGCGCAACGCCCACCACGATGATGACGGACGTACCGCCGATGGACAGGGAGGAGTTCCCCACGATCTTGCCGATCAGCAGGGGCAGGATCGCCACGACGCCCAGATAGATAGCGCCGAACAGGGTGACCTTGTTCAGGACCTTCTTAATGAAGTCGGTGGTCGGCTTGCCGGGACGGAAGCCGGGAATGAAGCCGCCATTCTTCTTCAGGTTGTTGGAGATCTCCACGGGGTTGAACTGAATGGTGGCATAGAAATAGCTGAAAGCAATGATCATCAGGAAGTAGAAGATCATGTACAGCACGGACTTGGTGTCAATAGCGTTCAGGAAGCCATACCAGAAGGTACCCTCCGCCGGCTGCTTGCAGAAAGCGGCGATGGTAGAGGGGATCATGGCGATGGACTGAGCGAAGATGATGGGCAGAACGCCGGACATATTCACCTTCATGGGGAGGGTGGATGCCTGACCGCCGTACATCTTGCGGCCCACCTGACGTTTGGCATACTGCACCGGGATACGGCGCTCAGCGCCGTTGACCCAAGTGATCAGGACGATCAGAGCCAGGATGCCCAGCACCACCAGCACCGCTGCCCACCAGGCCAGCGTACCGGCCCGCAGTCCGCTGATCATGGAGGAGACCATGCTGGGGACACGGGACAGGATGCCGGCAAACAGGATGATGGAGATACCGTTGCCGATACCGAACTCTGTGATCTGCTCGCCCATCCACATGACGAAGGAAGAACCGGCGATGAAGGAGGCAATGATGACCAGAGCCACCCAGAAGGATTTCTCGGTCAGGATGCCGTAGTTCTTCATCAGCATATAGTAGCCCCAGCCCTGCAGGATGGCGATGGCCACCGTAGCGTAACGGGTGATGGACTGGATCTTCTTCTTGCCCTCCTCGCCGCCGTCACGGGCCAGCCGCTCCAGAGCGGGAATGGCGATGGTCAGCAGCTGGATGATGATGGAGCTGTTGATGTAGGGCTGTACGCCCAGTGCAAAGACGGTGGCCTGAGCGAAGGCGCCGCCGGACATGACATTGTACAGGCCCAGAACGGTGGTGCTCATACCCTCCAGATAGCTGCTCAGCAGATCCGTGTTCACATAGGGAACGGGGATGGCATTGCCGATGCGGAAGATCAGCAGGATCAGTGCGGTGAAAATGATCTTTTTGCGAAGCTCAGGAATACCCCACGCCTTTTTGATCGTCTGAATCACTTAGATCACCTCTGCCTTTCCTCCGGCTGCTTCGATCGCTTCCTTAGCAGCCTGAGAGAAAGCAGCGGCCTGTACGGTCACCTTCTTGGTAACTTTGCCGTTACCCAGAACCTTGTAGCCGTATTCACACTTGCTCAAAATCCCCTTGGCAAGCAGGGCCTCTGCGGTGACGATATCGCCATCCTCGAACTTGTCGAGACTGGCCAGGTTGATGATTTCCAGGGGCTTTGCAAAAATGTTGTTGAAGCCACGCTTGGGGATGCGGCGAGCCAGAGGCATCTGGCCGCCCTCAAAGCCAATGCGGGTGCCGCCGCCGGAGCGGGCCTTCTGGCCCTTGTGACCACGGCCGGCAGTCTTGCCGTTGCCGGAGCCGCTGCCCCGACCCTTGCGGTAAGCTTCCTTGGTGGAGCCGGCTGCGGGAGACAGTTCATTCAGTTTCATGCTCTCGCACCTCCTTATTCTACTTCGGTGACCTGCAGCAGATAGCCGATCTTGGCGATCTTGCCCTTGGTCTGGGCGTTGTCGGGCTGAACGGTGGTGTCACCGATCTTCCGCAGGCCCATGGAGTTGGCAGTGGCAATGTGCTTTTCCAGTCTGCCGTTAAGGCTCTTGACGAGCTTGATGTTCAGATTAGCCATTGTTCACGCCTCCTTAGCCCACGATCTCGTCCACGCTCTTGCCACGGGTGCGGGCGACCTCTTCCGGGGTGCGCAGGGCCTTCAGGCCCTCAAAGGTGGCGGCTACCACATTGACTGCGGTATTGGAGCGCAGGCACTTCGTACGGATATCCTTGATACCGGCAGCTTCCATGATGATACGCACGGGGCCGCCGGCGATCACGCCGGTACCGGGAGCAGCGGGCTTCATCAGCACACGGCCTGCACCGGCCTCGCCGATGATCTCGTGGGGGATGGTGCTGCCGGACAGGGACACGGTGATCATGTTCTTCTTGGCATCCTCGATGCCCTTGCGGATGGCCTCAGGGACCTCGGCGGCCTTACCAAGGCCGAAACCGACCTTGCCCTTGCCGTCGCCCACCACCATCAGAGCGGAGAACTTCATGACACGACCGCCCTTGACCGTCTTGGATACACGGTTGGTAGCAACTACTTTTTCGATATACTCGCTGGGTTCTCTTTCAAATCTTGCCATTGTCAGTTATCCTCCTCTCTTAGAATTCCAGGCCGCCCTCACGGGCGCCTTCGGCCAGCTCGGCCACACGGCCGTGATACAGGTAACCGCCACGGTCGAACACGACGGTGTCGATGCCCTTGGCCTTGCAGCGCTCGGCCACCAGCTTGCCCACGGCACGGGCGGCGGTCTTGTTGCCGCCGTTGCCCTCGATCTCCTTATCCAGGGAGGAGGCGGAGACCAGGGTGTTGCCGGCCACGTCGTCGATGACCTGAGCGTAGATGTTCTTCTCGCTGCGGAACACGTTCAGACGGGGACGCTCGGTAGTGCCGAACACCTTGGCACGGACTCTCTTATGACGCTTCAGACGCTGAGCGTTGGTATTGGGTCTTTTAATCATTACGGCACACCTCCTTACTTCTTGGCGCCGGTCTTACCGACCTTGCGGCGGATGACTTCATCGACATACTTGATGCCCTTGCCCTTATAAGGCTCGGGAGGACGCTTTTCACGGACTTCCGCCGCAAACTGGCCCACCTTCTGCTTATCGGGACCGGAGATGACGATCTTGTTCTGAGCGGGGACATCAATGGTGATGCCGTCGATCTCAGGAACGATGACCTGATGAGAGTAGCCCAGGTTCATGACCAGGTTCTTGCCCTCCTTGGCGGCACGGTAACCGATACCGTTGACCTCCAACTCCTTCTTGAAGCCTTCGCTGACGCCGACGACCATGTTGTGCAGCAGCGCACGGGTCATGCCGTGCAGAGCGCAGTGCAGCTTGTCGTCAGAGGGGCGCTTGACATGGATGACGTTGCCCTCCTGCTCCAGGATCATCTCCGGACGCAGAGCCTGCGTCAGAGTACCCTTGGGGCCCTTGACGGTGACAACGTTGTTCTCCGCAATGGTGACTTCCACACCGGCGGGGACGGTAATGGGCATTCTGCCAATTCTCGACATTGTTCAATACCCTCCTTACCAAACAAACGCAAGGACTTCACCGCCGACGTGTGCTGCACGAGCAGCCTTGTCGGTCATGACGCCCTTAGAGGTGGATACGATCGCAATACCAAGACCACGCAGCACACGGGGCAGCTCATCGGCACCCACATACACACGCAGACCGGGCTTGGACACACGGCGCAGACCGGAAATGACCTTCTCCTTGCCGGCGTTGTACTTCAGGGTGATGTGAATGGTCCCCTGGGTGCCGTCGTCCACGACCTGATAGGCCTTGATGTAGCCCTCATCCAGCAGGATCTGAGCGATGCTCTTCTTCATGTTGGAGGCAGGGACGTCAACGGTCTCATGCTTGGCATTGTTGGCGTTGCGGATACGGGTCAGCATATCGGCAACAGGATCAGTGATGTGCATACTTGTTTCCTCCTAATTTAGAGTTACAGGGAAAGCCCTGTTGAGGTAGCGAGGTATCACTGATAATTTAGGCATCGTCCGATGACCAGCGATGTTTAATTACCAGTGACCTTTCGCCATCCTTTATCGCCGGAGCGCACAGCGCTCTTAGGCACTTGCTTTGCAGGGAGATAGCTCCTCCCACACGGTTCCCGTCCTACCGGCAGCGCCGCCGCACCTGTGCGGCCCGCCCACCGGCAGTATATAACGGAATGGACTCTTTCGTCATACGAGGCGGCAGGGTACCGCTGTACTTTGCGCACAGCAAGCCATGCCAGCTCCGTATGAGATAGATCCAGGATTTTTTCGCCAGACGAGGCGGCGAGGCGACGGCGTACTTTGTGTACGTCGAGCCGAGCCAACGAAGTATGGCGGAAAACGATTACCAGGAAGCCTTGCGGACACCGGGGATCTCGCCCTTATAAGCCAGCGTGCGGAAGCAGATACGGCAAACGCCGTAGTCACGCAGGTAGGCGTGAGGGCGGCCACACAGCTTGCAGCGGTTGTACTTACGGGTGGAGAACTTAGCGGGAGCCTGCTGCTTCAGGATCATAGACTTCTTTGCCATGGTGTTTCTCCTCCTAATCAGCGTTCAAAGGGAGCGCCGACCAGGGTCAGCAGCTCACGGGCTTCTTCATCGGTCTGAGCGGTGGTGCAGATGACGATGTCCATACCACGGATCTTGTCGATCTTGTCGTACTCGATCTCGGGGAAGATCAGCTGCTCCTTGATGCCGAGGGCATAGTTGCCGCGGCCGTCGAAGGCGTTGGCGCTGATGCCGCGGAAGTCGCGGACACGGGGCAGAGCCACGTTGAACAGACGATCCAGGAACTCCCACATCTTGTCGCCCCGCAGGGTGACCTTGGCGCCGACGGGCATGCCCTCACGCAGCTTGAAGTTAGCCACGGACTTCTTGGCGATGGTGATGATGGCCTTCTGGCCGGTGATCTGGGACAGCTGGCTGACAACGGCATCCAGAACCTTGGGGTTCTCGCGGGCCTCGCCGCAGCCGACGTTCAGGACCACCTTCTCGATCTTGGGGATCTGCATGGTGCTCTTGTAACCGAACTTCTTGAAGAGAGCGGGAGCCACTTCTTCGGTATACTTAACTTTCAGACGTGCCATTTTTTACGCTCTCCTTTCTCACAGTTCTGCGCCGCACTTCTTGCAGGTGCGGACTTTCTTGCCATCCTTCAGCTCATAGCCCACGCGGGTGTTCTTGCCGCACTTGGGGCAGACCACCTGGACCTTGCTGGCGTAGATAGCGGCCTCGCGCTTGACGATGCCGCCCTCCTCGCCCTGACGGCGGGGCTTGATGTGGCAGGTGACCATGTTGCAGCCTTCCACAACGACCTTGCCCTCGCTGGGGACGGTGCCCAGCACCTTACCCTGCTTGCCGCGGTCCTTGCCGGACAGGATGACAACGGTGTCATTCTTCTTGATCTTCAGACTATTCATTTCTCTGGCCCCTCCATCAAACAACTTCGGGAGCGAGGGACAGGATCTTCATGTAATCCTTGTCGCGCAGCTCACGAGCAACGGGCCCAAAGATACGGGTACCTCTGGGGTTTTTGTCGTCCTTAATGAGGACGGCGGCATTGTCGTCGAAACGGACATAGGTGCCGTCGGCACGACGGACGCCCTTGGCGCTGCGGACGATAACGGCCTTGACCACCTCGCCCTTCTTCACCTGACCGCCGGGAGCAGACTTACGCACAGAGGCAACGATCACATCACCGATGTTGCCGTACTTGCGCTTGGAGCCGCCCAGGACGCGAATGCACTTGATCTCCTTGGCGCCGGTATTATCGGCAACCTTCAGATAGGACTCTTGCTGAATCATTCTCGGTTACCTCCTTACTTCGCCTTTTCAACGATCTCGACCACACGCCAACGCTTGTCCTTGGACAGGGGGCGGGTCTCCATCACCTTCACGATATCGCCTACGCCGCAGGTGTTCTCCTCATCGTGGGCCTTCAGCTTATAGGTGCGGCCGACGATCTTCTTATACAGAGGATGGGCAACACGGTCCTCGATGGCGACCACCACGGTCTTATCCATCTTGTCGGACACGACCTTACCCACACGGGTCTTGCGGGAGGAAATTCTCTTCTCTTCCATTTCAGTTCTCCTCCTTTTCACGGATCACGGTCTTGATGCGGGCAATATCACGCTTGGTTTCAGCGATCTTGAGAGGATTGTCCAGCTGATTGGTGGCGTGCTGCATACGCAGGAAGAACAGATCCTTCTTCAGGGAGGTCAGCTTCTCGTTCAGCTGCTCCACGCTCATTGCACGTACTTCAGTTGCCTTCATCTCATTCACCTACTTCCTGAGCTTCCAGATCCTCACGCTTGACGATCTTGGTCTTGATGGGCAGCTTGTGGCTGGCCAGACGCAGAGCCTCACGTGCGACCTCTTCGGAGACACCGGCGATCTCGAACATGACACGGCCGGGCTTAACAACGGCGACCCAATACTCGGGAGAGCCCTTACCGGAACCCATGCGGGTCTCGGCCGGCTTCTCGGTGATGGGCTTATCGGGGAAGATCTTGATCCAGACCTGACCGCCACGCTTGGTGTAACGGGTCATGGCGATACGGGCTGCTTCGATCTGATTGCTGGTGATCCATGCGGGTTCCAGCGCAACGAGGCCAAACTCACCGTAGGTGACCTTGTTGCCTCTGGTGGCCTTGCCGGTGAGGCGGCCACGGTGTACTCTGCGGTACTTAACTCTCTTGGGCAGAAGCATTACTGAGCGCCTCCTTCTTTCTTTTCTGCGGGCTTGCGGAAGCCGCCCTCAGGGCGGGGACCACGGTTATAGCCGCCGTTCTGGCGGTCACGGTTGAAGCCCTGACCATCACGGCGGAAGCCGCCACGGCGATCGCCATCACGGCGGCCACGGCGCTCACGGCGCTCCTGATAAGGCTTGCTGGTATCCAGGGTGCGGGGGGTGGTCCGCAGAGCCTGAGACAGGATCTCGCCCTTGTAGATCCACACCTTCACGCCGATGCGGCCGAAGGTGGTGGCGGCCTCAGCGAAGCCGTAGTCGATGTCGGCACGCAGAGTCTGCAGGGGGATGGTACCCTCGTGATAGTGCTCGGAGCCAGCGATCTCACGACCGCCCAGGCGACCGGAGCAGTTGACCTTGATGCCCTTGGCGCCGGCACGCATGGCACGACCCATGGCATTCTTCATGGCACGGCGGTGGGAGATACGCTTCTCCAGCTGAGCGGCGATGTTCTCGGCCACCAGCTGAGCGTCCATATCGGGGTTGCGAACCTCGACGATGTTCAGCTTCACGGTCTTGCCGATGAGCTTCTCCACGTTCTTGCGGTACTCCTCGATCTGCACGCCGCCCTTGCCGATGACCACGCCGGGGCGGGCCACGTGCAGATAAACGGTGACGACCTCGTTGCTGCGCTCGATCTCGATCTTGGAGACACCGGCAGCGAACAGCAGCTTCTTCAGGTACACACGGATCTTGTGATCCTCGACCAGAAGATCGCCGACCTTCTCATTGCTGGCATACCAACGGGAATCCCAGTCTTTGATGACGCCCACTCTGAAGCCGTGGGGATTAACTTTCTGTCCCATAAAACTGTCTCCCTCCCTTACTCTTTCTCAGCGACGGCCAGCGTCACGTGAGAGGTTCTCTTGTTGATGCGATAGGCACGGCCCTGAGCACGGGGCATCATTCTCTTCAGAATGGGGCCGGGGGTAGCGAACACCTGGGTGACCACCAGCTTCTCAGGGTCCATGCTGAAGTTGTTCTCCGCATTGGCGCAAGCGCTCTTCAGGAGCTTCATCAGGGGCTCGGAGGCAGCCTTGGGGGTCTGCATCAGGATCGCCATGGCAGTCTGAGCATCTTTTCCACGGATCAGATCGCACACGATCTGGATCTTACGGGGAGAGATGCGGACGTATCTCAAATAAGCTTTAGCTTCCATTGTACTGTGCATCCTCCTTACTTAGACTTGGCGTGACCACGGAAGGTCCGGGTGGGAGCGAACTCACCCAGCTTGTGACCCACCATGTCCTCCTGGACATAGACAGGCACATGACGGCGGCCATCGTGAACGGCGATGGTGTGACCCACGAATGCGGGGAAGATGGTGGAGCTGCGGCTCCAGGTCTTCAGCACGTTCTTCTCGCCCTTCTTGTTCATTTCCTCGACCCGCTTCAGCAGCTCAGGGGCAACATACGGGCCTTTTTTGACAGATCTGCTCATATTCTACTTGCCTCCCTTACTTCACATTGCGGCGCTTGACAATAAACTTGTCAGTAGGATTCTTGGTCTTGCGGGTCTTGTAGCCCAGAGCCGGCTTACCCCAGGGGGTAACAGGACCGGGACGGCCCACAGGAGCCTTGCCCTCACCACCGCCGTGGGGGTGGTCGCAGGGGTTCATGACGGAACCACGGACGGTGGGACGCCAACCCATGTGGCGCTTCCGGCCGGCCTTACCGATCTGAACGTTCTCGTGCTCCAGATTGCCCACCTGACCGATGCAGGCGGTGCAGTTGGTGCGGATGATGCGGACCTCGCCGGAGGGCATACGGATCTGGGCGTTCTCGCCCTCCTTTGCCATCAGCTGTGCATAGGCGCCGGCGGAACGAACCAGCTGAGCGCCCTTGCCGGGGTGCATCTCCACATTGTGGATCACGGTACCCACAGGGATGTTGGCGATGGGCAGGCAGTTGCCGGGCTTGATATCTGCAGCGGCGGAGGAGACCACCTTGTCACCGGCGGTCAGACCCACGGGAGCGATGATGTACCGCTTCTCGCCGTCCTCATACTGCACCAGAGCGATGTTGGCGCTGCGGTTGGGATCGTACTCCAGACGCAGGACAGTGGCGGGCATATCCGTCTTGTCACGCTTGAAGTCGATGACACGATACTTGCGCTTCTCGCCGCCGCCGCGATGGCGGACGGTGATGCGGCCATAGCTGTTGCGACCAGCGCTCTTCTTCAGGACCTCGGTCAGGCCGGACTCAGGCTTGGCGTGCTTATCAATGCCGTCGAAGCCGGAGACAGTCATATGCCGGCGGGAAGGGGTGGTCGGCTTAAAAGTTTTGATAGACATTTCTTACACTCCTTCCTTTCTTACACCATACCCTCGAAGAACTCGATGGTCTTGGAGTCCTGGGTCAGCTGGACGTAAGCTTTCTTCCAGCTCTTGCGGCGGCCGGGACGGGCAGCGCCCAGGCGCTTGGCCTTGCCATCATAGTTGATGGTGTTGACCTTGGCCACCTTCACGCCGAAGATCTGCTCCACGGCGTTCTTGATCTCGATCTTACCGGCGGTGGGAGCCACTTCAAAGACGTACTTCTTGGTGCCGGTGGCCTCCATGGAGCGCTCGGTGATGATGGGACGAATAATGATGTCGTAAACGTTAGCCATTACGCAAACACCTCCTCGATTACTGCGAGGGCTTCCTTATCGAGGACCAGATACTTGGCCTTGAGAATGTCGTAGACGTTCATCAGGTTGGCCATGGTGGTCTCGACACCGGGGATATTGCGGGCGCTCTTGACGACGATCTCGTCCTTGGCGGGAGTGACCACCAGGGACTTGCCGTCGGCCTTGACGGCGTTCAGGAACGCACGGAAGTCCTTGGTCTTGATGCTGTCGAGCTTGATGGAATCGACAACGATGATCTCGCCTGCGGCCGCCTTGGCGGACAGAGCGGACTTCATAGCCAGTCTCTTGACCTTCTTATTCAGAACGTAAGAGTAGCTGCGGGGCTTGGGAGCGAACACGATGCCGCCGTGGGTCCACTGGGGAGCACGGGTGCTGCCCTGACGGGCGTGGCCGGTACCCTTCTGACGCCAGGGCTTCTTGCCGCCGCCGGAGACCTCGGCACGGGTCAGAGCGCTCTGCGTGCCCTGACGGCAATTCGCCAGGTGGTTCTTGACCACTTCATGCACAACAGCCTGATTGGGCTCGATGCCAAAAATGCCGTCGCACAGCTCCACGGTACCGACGGTCTCGCCGGCCATGTTCAAAACGTTGATGGTAGACATTACAAGCACTCCTTTCCTTACTTATTACGGGCGGAAGCCTTCTGGGGATTACGACCGGAAGCCTTCTGCGGGTTGTTGCTGATGCCGCTGTCAGCGTGCTTGACACGATGGGTCTTAACGGTGCTCTTGATGAGGACCAGACCGCCCTTAGGACCGGGTACGGCGCCCCGGACGGCGATGAGGTTCAGATCTGCGTCCACCTTGACGATGTCCAGATTCTGGATGGTGACCTGGTCAACACCCATCTGGCCGGCGCCGATCTTGCCCTTGAAGATACGGGAGGGATCGGTGGTGGAGCCCATGGAACCAGCGTGACGATGGACAGGGCCGCCGCCGTGGCTGGTGGGAGTGCGCTGTGCGCCCCAGCGCTTGATGACGCCCTGATAGCCGTGGCCCTTGCTGGTGCCGGTCACGTCCACAAAGTCGCCCTCTTTGAAGGTGTCAGCCTTGACGATGTCGCCGACGTTCAGCTCGGCGGCGTTATCCAGGTTGAACTCACGCAGGTACTTCTTGGGGGCCACGCCAGCCTTGTTCAGGTGGCCCATTTCGGGCTTGGTGAGCTTCCGCTCGGGAATGTCCTCATAGCCCAGCTGAACGGCGTTGTAGCCGTCCTTTTCGGCAGTCTTCTTCTGGACGACCACGCAGGGACCCGCCTCGATTACGGTGACGGGGATCACCTTGCCGTTTTCGTCGAAGATCTGAGACATGCCAACTTTCTTGCCGATGATTGCTTTCATGTATGATCCTCCTTAAAGGTTATTGGTCGGCATAGTTCAATCTGCATTGGGTACAGATCGCTTGCTCTGCCGACGTAACCCCCGCCGGCCTCACGCAAGTCAGCCGACGGTCGGGTAGCAAGCAAATTCAGTTGTTCCAACGCCCATTGCGCCGGGTGCCGTGGTTTTCCACAGCGTGTACCTATATAAAGGTACTTACAGCTTGATCTCGATCTCCACACCGGCGGGCAGATCCAGAGCCATCAGAGCCTCCACGGTCTTGGGGGTGGAGTTGGTGATGTCGATCAGACGCTTGTGGGTGCGGCGCTCAAACTGCTCACGGCTATCCTTATACTTGTGGGTAGCGCGCAGGATGGTGACGATCTCTTTCTTGGTGGGCAGAGGGATGGGGCCGGAGACAGCAGCGCCGGTGCGCTTAGCGGTCTCCACGATCTTCTCTGCGCTCTGGTCAATGACCTGATGGTCATAGGCCTTCAGACGAATGCGGATCATTTCTTTTGCCATTTGGTTCGTTCCTCCATTATTTCGTACGGTTTTTGATTGCGTGACCAACTGCCGTACGGCGAGAGTTCTTATACGCCGTTCCGTGCGTATCATTCCGGCTCATAAGAAACACCGGCGCAAAATCCGGCCGGTGTCCTTCTGGCGCAGCGATCTACGCTGACGTGCAGAAACTTCTCAGCCGCCCGATGATCGGACATACTCCCCGGAAGTTACCTCCTCTCGGAGCAATCTCCCGGTTCATCGCATTTGTACACGCCTCCGGGTGTGCAGCACCCTCAGCGCACGTACCTTGCTATATTAAAGGAAAAATCCCCTTTTGTCAAGGGGATTTTTCGCTTTTTTCATGAAATTTTTCAATATTTTTTGTGGAGCCCGCCAAACCTCGCCCCCGCCCATAAACCGGGGCAAGACAAGGCATTTCCCGGCATCAATACGCCACGCCCCAGTAGATATCGGTGGTGCATTCCTTGCCGCACACAGGGCACTTGCCCACGGTGCCGGACTGCTTCAGGGGCATACAGCGGCTGGACACGCCGGCCTTCTCCTTCATGGCCAGCTCGCACTCCAAGCTGCCGCACCACTTGGTGCGGGCAAAGCCGCCCTTGCCCTGAGCCATCTCCTTCACTTCCTCCCACGTGGTGAAGTCGAAGGTGTTGTCCTCCAGATTCTTCTCCGCCATGGCGTAGAGGTTGTCGTGTACGTCCTTCAGCAGGGCCTGCACGGTAGCCTCCAGCTCCGTCAGCGGCACGAACACCTTTTCGCCGGTGTCACGCCGGGCGATGCAGCACTGCTGCTTCTCCATGTCCTTGGGTCCGATCTCCACCCGCAGCGGCACGCCCTTCATCTCATACTGGGCATACTTCCAGCCGGGGGATTGCTCGCTGTCGTCCATCTTCACCCGCAGCTCCAGCGCCGTCAGACGGTCCCGCAGAGCCGCCGCAGCGTCCAGCACGCCGGGCTTGTGCTGGGCCACCGGCACCACCACCACCTGAATGGGGGCAATGGCCGGCGGCAGCACCAGACCGTTGTTGTCGGAGTGGGTCATGATGCAGGCGCCGATGAGGCGGGTGGTGCTGCCCCAACTGGTCTGGAAGGGATACTGCAGCTTGTTGTCCCGGCCGGTGAAGGTCACGTCGTAGGCACGGGAGAACTTGTCCCCGAAATAGTGGCTGGTGCCGGACTGCAGGGCCTTGTGGTCCTTCATCATGGCCTCGATGGTGTAGGTGGCCTCGGCCCCGGCAAACTTCTCCTTGTCGGTCTTGCGGCCCTTCACCACCGGCATGGCCAGCGCATCCCGGCAGAAGTCGGCGTAGCAGTTCAGCTGCTGCTCCGTCTCGGCAATGGCCTCCTCCGCCGTCTCATGGATGGTGTGGCCCTCCTGCCACCAGAACTCCCTGGAGCGCAGGAAGGGCCGGGTGGTCTTTTCCCAGCGGATGACGGAGCACCACTGGTTATACAGCATGGGCAGCTCCCGGTAGCTCTGCAATACATTGTGCCAGTGGTCGCAGAACATGGTCTCCGAGGTGGGTCGGAAGGCCAGCCGTTCCTCCAGCTTCTCGCTGCCGCCCATGGTGACCCACGCCACCTCCGGGGCGAAGCCCTCCACCAGCTCGCCCTCCTTCTTCAGCAGGCTCTCCGGGATCAGCACCGGCATCGCCACGTTGACGTGTCCGGTCTTTTTGAACATCCCGTCCATGATGCGCTGGATGTTCTCCCAGATGGCGTAGCCGTAGGGCCGCAGGATCATGAAGCCCTTCACGGAGGCGTAGTCCACCAGCTCCGCCTTCAGGCAGATGTCGGTGTACCACTTGGCGAAGTCCACCTCCATGGGGGTGATGGCTTCCACGTTTCTCTGATCTTTTGCCATAATTCTCTCAATCCTTTATATTGTTATCGTTTTTCACGGATCGCTCCTGAACTTTTATTGTATCTGCCGGACGCCCGCTTGTCAAGGCCTGCCTCTCCACCCCGCCGGTAAAAGCGCATCTCCACCTTCATCTCCCGGCAGCCGAATCGCCCTATGCCCTTTCTTCCAAGTGAGTGTCCCTCAATTCAAGGATCGTATCATACAGCGGCAGGATCTCCGGGCTCACCTTGTGTTCGATGCTGATGACGGTCAAGCCGTCCGTCCGGAGCAGCTGGGACAGAATTTTCTGGCTGCTGCCCTTGTCCATATTGGCAGTGGCTTCGTCCAGGAAGATGACACGCTTATTCTCGGTCAGCACCCGGGCCAGCGCCAGCTTTTGCCGCTCCCCGCCGGACAGATTGCCCTTCGTGTTCTGGAATACCTGATCCAGATCATGGGACGCAAGGAAGGCGTCCATTCCCAGAGAATGCATCGCCGATACGGCCCGTTCCCGCAATGCAGGGCGATAAAGCGTGACATTCTGGAGAAACGTATCGTCAAAGATAAATGCGTCCTGAAGCACGACGCCGATCTGGTCATAAAGAGCGGGCCACAGCTGGCGGATATCCGTTCCGTTCACCGAGATACACCCCTCATACTCTGTTTCCAGCCCGGTCAGCAGCTTGAACAGTGTGCTCTTTCCGCTTCCGTTTTCGCCTAAAATCAGGTATTTCTTCCCCGCCTCGAACCGATAATTCGCATGGGAAAGAATGACCTTTTCATCATGCCGGAAGGACACATCGTCAAGCTCCATGTACTCGATCGTGGGAACTGCCGACGAAGCCGCAGCGCTGTCAGGAACAGACAGCAGCTGCCGGATCTTCTGGCGAATACCGGTGACGCTCCGCATTTCCGATATCTGATAGGAAATGCTGTTGGTGGGGATCACCAGCATTTCCGATAATTGCAGCGCACCCACCAAAGCGCCCACGGACAGCCGCCCCTTGGAGATCTCGTAAATACTGAATCCCACCATCACGGCCTCGCCGATGTAGGACAGCAGGCCGATGATCATATTCACCCGAATTTTTGTTTTCGCCTTGGCAAACTCTGCGTGGGCGGCTTTCTCGTTATCCTGTTCCAGCGTTTGCAGGTATTCCCGCTCTATGTGGTTTACCTTGATGGTGGGGTACCCGTGGATCAGATTGCCGATCATGACATTGAGCTTTTCCAGAGCCATCGTATAGAAATTGGTCCGTTTTTCCAGTGCCTTCCCCTGCACGGCGGAGGCCACAATGGGACACACGGTGGAAACGATGATAATGATGGCCAGATAGCCGTTGATATATAGCAATGCGATCACACAGGTGATCAGCACCAGGATGCTGTAGGCCAATTCCAAGCGGGTGACATAGTAGCTGTCCACCAGCATCTCGATCTCATTGTTCAGCGTGGTGACATAGTTCTGTCCCTGCTGTTCCTGGAACTTCCGGGGCGGCATATAGACAATATGCGCCATGACCTTCCGCTTGAGGCTGAACAGTCTGCTGTTCCGATATTTCCCCGTGCTGAGCTGCCGGGCTGTCTCAAACAGCAGGATGCCCAGAATGCTGGCCACATAGCACAGAAACATCGCAAGTGCGCCGTCTGCGCCTGCGTCCACCGCATCAATGGCATTTTGAAGATAGATCGGCTTCAATGAGGTGCAAACAGCCAAAAGTACCGATGAAATGATTACCATAAAAACCATGGTTTCGCCTCCTATTCTGATGAGTTACAGTTCCGGTTCCGGCAGCAAGCCTCGCCTCCCCGCCCTGTCAAAAAATCCGGGTATATATTATATATATGGTGTATACCCTCCCTGTCGCCGGCTGCCGTATGGCTCATCCGCTGTACTTCTCCAGCACCCACCGCCGCACGTGCTCCACAAAACGGTAGGTGGAGCGGGAGATGGCCCGCTTGTCCTTGACGCAGATGCCGATGTTCCGATAAAAGGGCTTGGCGAAGGAACAGGCCACCACCGGGTATTCGTTCTGCTCCAGCATCAGCTCCTCCATGATACTGATGCCCAGTCCGCAGGACACCATGGCCAAAATCACCTGATCCTGCTGCACCCGGTACTGCACATTGGGCTGCACTCCCAGCGTGTCCAGCACCTCCTGAATTTCGTAGTCGTCTCCCTCCTCCAGCAGAATGAAGGGATACTGGGTCAGTGCCTCCGGTGGAAACGGCTCCCGCCCCGCCAGCGGATGATCCCACGGCACAATGGCCTTCCACTGGTCCCGCTGCAATAGCCAGCAGTCCAGATTCGGCTCCGTGGGCAGCACCAGAAAGCCGCAGTCCGCCGTGCCGTCCTGGATCCACCGGGCGATCTCCGTGTTGTAGTTGGAGGGCAGCAGCTCAAATTCAATGTTGGGATATTGCTCCCGAAAGCCCTTGAGGATGTAGGGCATCCACTGCACCGACACGCTGGTGAACACCGCCACCCGCACCACGCCGGTCTCCAGCCCCCGCAGATCCTTGGCCCGTTCCTCGATGCTCCGTTGCTGGCGGCAGATCTCCTGAATATAAGGCATCAGCGCCCAACCGTCCGCCGTCAGGGTCACACCCCCCCGGCTGCGGCTCAGCAGCGTTACCCCCAGTTCCTCCTCCAGCCCACTGATGGCGTGACTGACGCCGGATTGGGTGAAGCTCAGCTGCTGGGCGGCCGCCGTAAAGCTGCCGCACTCCACGGTTTTCAGAAATACCTGATATTTGGTCAAGTCCATTTCCTCGCCCCCTTGTTTTCCAGCATACCATATCCCGCCCCCGTATGCAAACTTTTCTTCATAAGATCAATGAAATTCATTCGCTTTACTTATTTTCCAGATCATGATATTCTATAGTTACCTTAAGAAAGCAGGTTGGCCAACCGCTTCCAAGGAACCTCGGCTCTAAAACTTTTTGAAGGAGGATCTGGTTATGCTTTTGGACTGGATGTTGGCTGGATTATTCGTTCTTGAAATCGTTGTGGCGCTGGCTGTGCGTGCAGCGATCCGCTGAGCCCACTGACAACGCAGTTACCGGGCCCGCTCTGCCTGCGATGTATCATTCTGTCTCCCCTGCTGATTTACCCCCCACGGCTGAACCTTTATCACCTCTGCCGCCTGCCCATGAAGGGCAGGCGGTATTTTTCCTCGTATATGAAAATGTCTCATGCTTTTTATGAAAATCATGCGTTTTACATATCTCTTTTTCTGTGTTACACTAAGACCATCTCAGAGGGCTTTCGGTACATATCTCTGCGTGTACCGTAAAGAGGACGATCATACAGCACCGGATCGGAAGTCCTCCGGTTGGATGATCCTGTCTGCCATGTGGTTGCGGCGGACCATGTTCCCCAGCCGTTGAGTGGGTCGAGGACGGCAGATTCTTTCTTTTCCTTCTTCATGCCGTCCGGGTCAAAAAGTGCGTCGCTGCGAATGGTCACGCAGCGACGCACTTTTTGTATGCACTCTTTTGTATATTTTCCTGTCTGTCTGCCGGTGATATACATTTCCACCGCATATCGCCCTCTCATATTCACCCTTGCCTGTATGTCGCTCCCTCACTGCATCCAGTTATTTTTCCCACATATTTCCTGTCCCAGCACCGCTGCTTCCATCGTTTCTTCCTGCGCAGGTCCGCCGATCCCCCCGGCTCTCCCCCCTCCATACTCCCAACGGCCCCGCTCTTCTTTCGCCAGCTATGTTCCGTCCCTCGTCCCGCTATACTTACAGTTGCCCTCGTCCCGCTATACTTACAGTTGCCCCCTCCCCGTCCCCTCTCAGGTCTGTATGCAGCTTCCGAAAGCCTCCCTTTTGAGCGCTCTTTTCGCCTTTTGTATTGTTTCACCAACGGCCTGCCTCTGCCCGTCGGCTCGGATTGTATACAATGTTTAATGTATGAAAAACTCTCATGTTTCAGATGAAAATGATGCGTTTTACAAATTGCATTTCCTGTGGTAAAGTATAGACAGTAAGAGAAAGGAGTTGTTTGAATATGGCACTGGTTACGAAAATGAATCGCTGCGCCGTCTGCGGCAGCAGCCAGATCTCTCTGATGGCGGATGGTAAGTACTACCACTGCGAGGCCTGCGGGGCCACCTCCAACCACACGATGCCCGCCGCCGATCTGGCCAAGGTCGATCGCATCTCCCTCATGGGCGGCAGCACGGAGGAGATCGAGGCCCTGCGTCATCGGTATCCCCGTCTGGGTCTCACCACCTGGACCAAGGAGAATCGGGTACAGCTGTAACCCTTTATTTCATCCTCTGGAGCGGCATGAGTTACCTCCTCACCGCTAAATGATAAAAACAGGACGCCGATACGGGGCGTCCTGTTTTTCCATTTTCAGCGCTGACTTATCGGGCGCTCGTCCCCGAAGATCAGATCGTCGATATCGGGCTTTCGCTCCATGGGCTCCACTCCTCTCTGTTTCCATACCCTCCATTCTATGTACCGGGGTCAGAGAAAATGTCTCCCGGCATTTTTTGCAGTCTCTCCTGGACAAAAGCCCTGTCCGGCTGTCCCGTTTTCGGGCATTTTTTCTGTCCAGATGCTGTCCTGTTTCTGTCCGTTTTTTGTCCAATTTCGCCTGATCGCCGCAAAAATCGGCAAAACAAAATTTTCCATAGGGGAAGGGGTTGCTTTTTTTCATTTTCATGATACAATAACAGTACAAATCTTAATGGAGGTGCTTCCCATGGCTTATCAGATCGGTTCCGGCTGCGTCAGCTGCGGTGCTTGCGCAGACGTATGTCCTGTTGGTGCCATTTCTCAGGGTGACGATCATTATGTGATCGACGCTAACTCCTGCCTGGACTGCGGTACTTGCAGCGATACCTGCCCCAATGGCGCTATCAGCCCTGCTGAATAATTACATAGCAAGGACGAAAAACACCGGAGCATTTGCTCCGGTGTTTTTTTGCCGTCTTGCGCCGGGGGCGCTCCCCGTGGTACAATACCCTTAATGATCCCGGCAGGATACCGGCTACCATTTTGCGGATGGTGGAGAATATAATGAGTATCTCTGCCCAGAGAAAAGGAGGGGTACACATGGAGCACTGGGACCGGCTGCGGGGCGATCAGGGCTTTTACTGGGACGACGGCCTATTCCGCCCCTCCACGGATACCTTTCTGTTGGGGAGCTTTCCCGTCCTGCGCCGTGGGGAGCGGGCCTGCGACTTAGGAGCCGGGACGGGCCTGCTGGGGGCGCTGCTGCTGACACGGGAGCCGTCCCTCACCGTCACCGGGCTGGAGCTGCGGGAGGACGCCTGCCGTCTGGCCCGGCGCACCGCAGAGCGCAGCGGCTGGCAGGAGCGGCTGCTGTGCCAACAGGGAGACCTGCGGCTGCGGGAGGACCTGCCCCCGATGGGCAGGTTCGACCTTGTGGTGTCCAATCCTCCCTATTTCCCTCCGAAGGCGGGGCGTGTCTCTCCGCAGGAGACACGGAGTGTCGCCCGGTCGGAGGTGGTGTGTACGCTGGAGGATGTGTGCCGGGCCGCCGGTTGGCTGCTGCGGTGGGGCGGGCGTTTCTGTGTGGTGTTCCCCACAGAGCGGCTGGCGGAGCTGCTGGAGACGGCCCGCCGTTTCGGGCTGGAGCCCAAGCGGCTGCGGCTGGTGCAGCACGATGCCGTCGGGGCTCCCGGTCTGGTGCTGCTGGAATGTCGTCGAGGCGGGAAGCCTGGGCTGCGGGCAGAGCCAACGCTGCTGCTCTACGGCCCCGACGGCCGGGAGACGGCGGAGCATCGCCGTGCCTATTTTCGTGAGGAGGAGCAAGCGCTATGAGCGGAACGTTATATCTGGTAGCCACCCCCATCGGCAATCTGGGGGACCTGTCCCCCCGTGGGGTGCAGACCTTGCAGGAGGCAGACTTCATCGCCGCCGAGGACACCCGTGTGTCCATGAAGCTGCTGAACCATTTCGACATCAAAAAGCCGCTGGTCAGCTACCACGAGCACAACCGGGCCGCCGCCGGGCAGGCCATTCTGGCCCGGCTGCTGGCCGGGGAGACGTGTGCGCTGGTGACGGACGCCGGGACCCCTGCCATCAGTGATCCCGGCGAGGATCTGGTGCGGCTGTGCGGGGAAAACGGCGTCACGGTGCAGGCCATCCCCGGCTGCTGCGCCGCCGTGTGCGCTCTGGCGGTATCGGGGCTGCCCACCGGGCGGTTCACCTTTGAGGGATTCCTCTCTGCCAACAAAAAGGAGCGGCGGGAGGCTCTGACCCGGCTGGCGGCGGAGCAGCGCACCATGGTGTTCCACGAGGCTCCCCACAAGCTGCGGCCCACGCTGGCGGATATGCTGGAGCTGCTGGGAGATCGGCCGGTGGCTCTGTGTCGAGAGCTGACCAAGCTCCACGAGGAGACCATCCGCACCACCCTGTCCGGCGCTGTGGCGCTGTACCGGGAGAAGGAGCCACGGGGGGAATACGTGCTGGTGGTGGCGGGAGCCCCCCGGCAGGAGGCCCCGGCCCTGACGCTGGCAGAGGGCGTGGCCATGGTGCGGAGCCTGCGGCAGCAGGGCCAGCGGATGAAGGACGCCGTCCGCCGGGTGGCGGAGGACACAGGCCTCTCCCGCAACGAGCTGTATCAGGCGGCACTGCAGGAGGAGTGAGGCAGGGCCTTTCAGCGGATGCCGGAGATGCATATGATCGACTATACCATCGACTATATAAAGGCGCACGATTTTTCCGCCGGCCACCGGAAGCGGCTGTTACAGGACAGGAAATGCGGCTGCTTTTATTGTCTGAAAATTTTCGTCCCCAAGGAGATCAGCGATTGGATCGAGGACGTGGGCGGTACGGCGATCTGCCCGTATTGCGGCATAGATTCCGTCATCGGGGAGCATAGCGGGTATCCCATCACCAGAGAATTTCTGGAGCAGATGCGCCAATATTGGTTTTGAGAGATCCCAATACCAACATATGGAAAATTTTCTATGCGGTCATACTGTCCTGAAAAGCTGTCCGTGGGAGACAGCTATTTTCAGGGCGGTGGTTTTCGTGCAGCATTTGGGTGCAGCAAATGGCAAGAAGAGGGAAGAGCCTTTTTAGCTCCTCCCTCTTCCTCATTTATTCTCATCAGTTCATGGAGTCGGCGGTATCGTGGAACAGCTCCCGGACACGCTCCAGCAGGGGGCGGTGCTCCGGTCGGGAGAGGTCCTCGTCCCGGCGCAGCAGCTCTCTGGCGGCGGACTGGGCCTCCTCCAGCAGCTGCATATCGCAGGCCAGATCCGCAATTTTCAGGGTAGGCAGGCCGTGCTGGCGCTGGCCGAAGAAGTCGCCGGGGCCACGCAGGTGCAGGTCCTCCTGAGAAATTTCAAAGCCGTTATTGGTGCGGGTCATGACCTTCAGCCGCCGCCGGGTCTCCTCACTGGGATGCTCCGACAGCAGGATGCAGTAGCTCTTAGCCTGACCGCGGCCCACCCGGCCACGCAGCTGGTGCAGCTGGGACAGGCCGAAGCGCTCGGCGTTCTCCACCACCATACAGGTGGCGTTGGGGACGTCCACGCCCACCTCCACCACGGTGGTGGACACCAGAATATCGCTCTCCCCGGCGGCAAAGGTCTCCATGACCTTCTCCTTTTCCTTAGATTTCATCTTGCCGTGGAGCACTGATACCCGCAGGTCCGGGAAGGTCTCCTCCTGCAGCTTTTTGGCGTAGGCCGTGACGGCCTTCCGCTCGTCGGGGAGGGTATCACCGTCCCCCACCAGCGGGCAGACGATGAACACCTGATGACCCTCCTGCACCTGCTTGCGCAGGAAGGCGTTGACCCGTGGGCGGTAGCTCTCCCCCAAGGCAAAGGTATCCACCTTCTGCCGTCCCGGCGGCAGCTGGTCGATGACCGACACATCCAGATCGCCGTAGATCACCAGCGCCAGCGTCCGGGGGATGGGGGTGGCCGACAGCACCAGCATATGGGGGGCCTCCGCCTTCTGGCTCAGGGCCGCCCGCTGATTGACACCGAAGCGGTGCTGCTCGTCCGTCACCACCAGCCCCAGCCGTCCGTACTGCACGTCCCCCGTCAGCAGGGCGTGGGTACCGATGCACAGGTCGATGGTGCCTCCGGCCAGTCCCGCCAGTGTTTCCCGCCGCTCCTTGGCACGGGTAGAGCCTGTGAGCAGGGCGCAGGTCAGACCCAGCCGGGCCATCAGGGACGACAGCGTTTCAAAGTGCTGCCGGGCCAGGATCTCCGTGGGGGCCATCAGGGCCGATTGCCACCCGCTCTGGGCGGCGAACCAGATGCAGGCCGCCGCCACCATGGTCTTGCCGCTGCCCACGTCCCCCTGACACAGGCGGTTCATGGGGCGGCCGGCGGTCATGTCACCTATGGCATCCTCCACGGCACGGCGCTGGGCGTCCGTCAGTGTGAAGGGCAGGGCGTTATAAAAGAGATCCATGGAGACCCACCGGCACACCGGGCCGGACACGTCCTCCCGGCGGCTCCGCAGCAGCCGGAGGCCGCAGGTCAGCAGGAACAGCTCCTCGAAAGCCAGACGGCGCCGGGCTTGGGTCAGAGCCTCCGGCGAGTCGGGGAAGTGGACGTTTTCGTAGGCGTAGTTGATGTAGCACAGGCGGTGCTCCCGCCGCACCTCATCCGGCAGTACGTCCGGCAGCAGCTCCCGGCAGGCGTCCAGTCCCTGCCGCACCGCCTGCGCCAGCATCAGCTGGCTGATGCCTGCCGTCAGGGAGTAGATGGGCATGATGCGCCCTGTCAGGTGCTGGCGGCCCTCCGGCTCCAGCAGAGGGTTCACCATCTGATGACGGCGCTGGCCCTCCACCTTGCCGTAGAAGATGTAGATCTCACCCCGATGGAGGCTGTTTTTCCGGTACTCCTGATTGAAAAATACCACATCCAGCGTTCCCGTCTCGTCCACGGCACGGGTGCGGACGATGGTGCGGCCGCCGGGGATGCGGTAGGCGGTGGGGTCGGCGGCGATCATGGCCCGGACGCAGACATTCTCCCCCTCCGTCAGGTCACGGATGGGGCGGGTCAGGGTCCGATCCTCGTAGGTGCGGGGAAAGTATCCGATGAGATCACGCAGGGTGGTGATGCCCAGCTTCTCCAGAGCCTTGGCCCGTGTCTCTCCGATGCCCTTGATATACCGCACGTTGGTGGATAGCTCCGCCATAGGGCCGCCTCCTTAAAACCATTTTTTCCGTTTGAAGATCCACAGCTCCACCAGCACGCATACCACGCTGACGATGCAGATCACCAGATAACCGTGCTCCGCCGTCAGCTCCGGCATATTCCGGAAGTTCATGCCGTACCAGCCGGCGATGAGAGACAGGGGCAGGAACACCGTGGTGACAATGGTCAGGATCTTCATGATCTGGTTCTGCCGCATATCCACCTGCGTCTGGTGCATCTCCCGCAGCTGGAGGGAATACTCCTTCTCCTGCTCCGTCATGGTCAAAAGGCGCTGGGCCTTGCCGGAGAGATGCTCCAGCAGCCGCTGGACGTGCTCCTCTGCGTCCGGGATGGCATCGGCCAGCACGGCGTACAGGTCGTCCAGCTGGGCATAGTAGCCCGCCAGCACCGACAGCTCCCGGCGGATGCGGAACAGCTTCTTGTCGAAATCCTCCGCCTGTTGCGCCAGCAGAACTTCCTCCAATGCCGTCAGGCGCTCCTCGTAGTGCTGGAGGCTTTCCATGTCCTCCGCCGTCAGCCGGGCCAGCAGCTCCGACAGCAGCTGAGCCGGGGTCTCCCCCGGAAGGCCCGGCAGCAGGCCCTGCAAAAAACCGCCCTTTTCCACCAGCAGCAGCTTCCGCTCTGTCAGATAGTAGCCGAAGAAGTGCTTTTCGCCGGTGGGGGCCATGCGCTGAGGCATGGCGTAGGTCCCGATGACGCCGCTCTGGAGCCGCTCCGCCTTGCAGAATACGCCCCGTCCCGGCAGGATCTGGTGCCGGGAGGTCAGCTCCGGATAGCGCTGGCCAAAGGCTTCAAAGGTCAGCAGCTCATATAATTCGCTCATATCATGTACCTTCCCGAATGTGAGATGGGTTCGCCCAAATGGCGCAGAGCCATTTGGGCGATGAGGGTGTATCAATCGCTGTCCAGCTTGAGGACGGCCATGAAGGCCTCGGTGGGAACCTGTACGGTTCCCAGGTTCCGCATCTTCTTTTTGCCTTCCTTCTGCTTTTCCAGCAGCTTCTTCTTACGGGTGATATCGCCGCCGTAGCACTTGGCCAGCACGTCCTTACGCATGGCCTTCACCGTTTCACGGGCGATGATGCGCCCGCCGATGGCCGCCTGAATGGGTACTTCGAACAGCTGGCGGGGGATATTCTCCTTCAGCTTTTCGCACAGCCGCCGGGCCCGGGGATAGGCCTTATCCCGGTGGGCGATAAAGCTGAGGGCGTCCACGCCGTCGCCGTTCAGGAGCAGGTCTACCTTCACCAGATCGCTGGTGCGGTAGCCGGAGAGCTCATAGTCCAGCGAGGCGTAGCCCTTGGTGTTGGCCTTCAGGGTATCGAAAAAGTCGTAGATGATCTCGTTGAGGGGCATCTGGTAGTGCAGCTCCACCAGATGGGTATCCAGATACTGCATATCCTTGAACTCGCCTCGGCGCTCCTGACACATGGGCATGATGTTGCCCACGAACTCATTGGGGGCAATGATGGAGACCTTCACATAGGGCTCCTCGGCGTGCTCGATGGTGCCGGGGTCCGGGTAGTTGTGGGGGTTATCCACCTTCACCATGGTGCCGTCGGACTTATAGACGTGGTAGATGACGCTGGGGAGGGTGGTCACAAGGTCCAGATTGAACTCCCGCTCCAGCCGTTCCTGAATGATCTCCATGTGGAGCATCCCCAAAAAGCCGCAGCGGAAGCCGAAGCCCAGCGCCACGGAGCTCTCCGGCTCGAAGGTCAGGGAGGCATCGTTGAGCTGAAGCTTCTCCAGTGCATCCCGCAGATCCGGGTACTTGCTGCCATCCTCGGTGTAGATGCCGCAGTAGACCATGGATTGGGCGGGGCGGTAGCCCGGCAGAGGCTGACCGGCGGGGTCCTCCACCCCGGTGATGGTGTCGCCCACCTGCGTATCCTTGACGTTTTTGATGCTGGCGGTGAAGTAGCCCACCTCGCCGGCCTGCAGGGCATCGGTAGGCTCATTGCCCAGCGGCTTCAGGTAACCGCACTCCAGAATGGTATACTCGGCGCCGGTGGCCATCATGCGGATGGTCTGGCCCTTGCGGAGGGTCCCCTGCTTCACCCGGAAGTACACCACCACGCCCACATAGGGGTCATACTGGCTGTCGAACACCAGCGCCTGCAGGGGGGCCTTGGGGTCGCCGCTGGGGGCGGGAATATTCTGAACGATATCCTCCAGCACCGCCTGAATGTTGACCCCCTGCTTAGCGGAGATCTCCGGGGCGTCCATGGCCGGCAGGCCGATGATGTCCTCCACCTCCTGCTTGGCCTTCATGGGGTCGGCGGCGGGCAGGTCGATCTTGTTGAACACCGGCAGGATCTCCAGATCGTGCTCCATGGCCAGATAGGTATTGGCCAGCGTCTGTGCCTCCACGCCCTGCGTGGCGTCCACCACCAGCACGGCGCCCTCGCAGGCCGCCAGAGAACGGGATACCTCGTAGTTGAAGTCCACATGGCCCGGCGTGTCGATGAGGTTCAGGGCGTAGGTCTCCCCGTCCTGCGCCGTGTAAAACAGATGGACGGCACGGGACTTGATGGTGATGCCACGCTCCCGCTCCAGATCCATGTTATCGAGGATCTGGTTCTCCATCTCCCGTGCCGGGACGGCGTTGCACAGCTCCAGCAGGCGGTCTGCCAGCGTGGATTTGCCGTGGTCGATGTGGGCAATGATGGAAAAGTTTCTGATATGGGATTGGTCAAACATATAGGCCTCCTTAGGTCGTTGGTTTCTTAATGCTGGTAGGACTTGCAGCGCTCGTCCACGCTGTGGAACACCTGCGCTGCGCTCTGGCCCACGCCGGGCTGGCCCGTCAGGCTCTCCGGCGTCAGCTCCGGCAGCCCCTCCTGAGCGGCCAGCGCTTGCCGGTAGCGCAGGGCGCATAGCTGCATATCCGCCGCCACCAGTCCGCCGTCAAAGACCGAGGGGGCCACGGCGAACAGATCCTCGTTGCCGCCGCCCTGCCGGTACAGCTGCCGCAGCAGCTGATACAGGGCGTCGCCCAGATAGTCCCCGGCGGCGGTGATGGCCTCCCGGTCCCCGGTCTTGCCCAGCAGTTCGAAGAGGACCCCGGTGGTGTTCACCACCAGCTTTTTTTGCAGAGTCGCCAGAATACTGCCCCGGAGGCTGCCCTTCTCGCCGCTGGAGTCGTACACGTCCTCCGCCTCGATGATAGAGCCGTCCCGGTTCAGAGTGCGGCCCAGCAGGAAATCCGCCGACACGTGGTAGTAGGCGCAGGCCTTCACCACAAAGGCAAGGCCCGGCTCCCGGATGCCGTTCTCATAGTGGCTCAGCAGGGCCTGGCTGATGCCCAGCTCCCCGGCCGCCTTCCGCTGGGAGACGCCCTTCTCCTGCCGCAGCAGGCTCAATGTGCGGGAAAAATCAGTCGCCATTCTCTCTCACCCGTTCTCTTTCTGTTTATACGTTCAGTAAATTATATCTTCTTTATTACCCGATGTAAATAAAAATCTCGCCGGGGCGGCAAACTTTTGCGGAGTTTACCGCTCCATCCCATTCACAAATTGTTTACAGAATAAACATCAAAAAAGGTCAAAACAGGTATTGACATTTCCTACCGGCGTGGTATACTATGGACAAAGGTCAAGGAAAGGCAATATCAAATCAGGAGGGGAACGATATGGGAATCACAGATATGATCGCCGGGTTCATTCAGGAGGCGCTGGACGATGCAGGCGGTGTTTTGGAGATGCAGCGTGGGGACTTGGCTCAGCGATTTGGGTGCGTACCCAGCCAAATCAACTACGTCATGTCCACCCGGTTCTCTCCGGAGCACGGCTACATCGTGGAATCCCGGCGGGGCGGCGGCGGCTACATCCGCATCACCCGTGTCCATGTGGACCGGCAGACGCTGATGATGCACGTCATCAACTCCATCGGGTCGGAGATCGATCCGGCCAGCGCCAGAGCCATCCTCTCCAATCTGGTGCAGTCGGAGGCCATCCCCGCCCAGACGGGAAAGCTGCTGGTGAGCCTTTTGTCGGACACCGCTCTGCGATCCGTTCCCAAGGATCAGCGCAGCGTCCTGCGGGCCGACCTGCTGAAGCAGGCCCTCATCCATCTGGTATAGTGTCGGATCGGTACAGTTGACCGGTTTGATTTTTCGATAAGGAGGAAATCATTATGAAATGTCAGAATTGCGGAAGAAATGAAGCGACTTACTACTATAAGAGCAGCATCAACGGACGGGTCACGGAGACGCACCTGTGCGCCGACTGCGCCCGGAAGCTGGGCTATGTGCAGCGGATGCAGCCGGACAGCTTCTTCGGCGACGACTTCTTTTCCCATCCCTTCCGGCTCTTCGAGCCGCTGCTGGGCGGGTTTGGCAATCGCCTGCTGACGGAGTTCCCGGAGCCGGTGGATGTGACCCGGCAGGCCCAACAGGCCGTGGCGGAAGCCCCGGAGGATGCGCTGGTGGATAAGGCGGAGCAGGAGCGCTTCTCCCTGCAGCGTCAGCGCAACGCCCTGCAGACCCAGCTGCGCCACGCCGTGGAGGCCGAGGATTTCGAGTCCGCCGCCAAACTGCGGGATCAGCTGAAGGCACTGCCTCAGCAATAATGCCCCGGCAATAATTTTGGTAGATCACCACACCTTTTGAAAGGAAGTGTTTCTTTATGATGGAAAATAAATTCACCCCTCGTGCAGAGGAGGCTCTGCGTCTGGCCCAGGAGGCCGCTGAGGATATGGGACATGGCTATGTGGGCTCCGAGCACCTGCTGCTGGGTCTGCTGCGGGAGGAGGAGGGCATTGCCCACCGTGTGCTGGAGGAGAACGGACTCACCGACGAGATGGTCTGCGACATCCTGCACCGCAGCGTAGGCACCGGCGTCTCCGGCGCCGCACCCTCTCAGGGGCTGACGCCCCGTGCCAAGAGCGCCGTGGAGTTGGCCGTTTCTGAGGCCGCCCGCACCGGCGCCGGCTACATCGGCACCGAGCATCTGCTGATGGGGCTGCTGCGGGAGGGCAACAACATGGCCCTGCGCATCCTGCGCACCGTGGGCATTGACCCCAAGAAGCTGTACAGCGCCGTGGTGAAGAAGCTCAATGAGGCGCCCCGCACCGCCGCCGTGTCCGGCAGCGCTTCCGCTCCCGCACAGGAGGGCGGCAAGAAGGGAACTCTGGAGGAGTATACCCGTGACCTGACGGAGGCGGCCCGCAGCGGCAAGCTGGACCCCGTTATCGGCCGGGAGAAGGAGATCCAGCGAGTCATCCAGATCCTGTCCCGCCGCACCAAGAATAACCCCGTGCTCATCGGTGAGCCCGGCGTAGGCAAGACCGCCATCGCAGAGGGTCTGGCCCAGCGCATCGCCGCCGCCGACGTGCCGGAGGAGCTGCTGGACAAGCGGGTCCTGTCGCTGGATCTGTCCGGCATGGTAGCCGGCACCAAGTACCGGGGTGAGTTTGAAGAGCGCATCAAGAACGCCATCGACGAGGTGAAGAAGGCCGGCAACGTCATCCTTTTCATCGACGAGCTGCACACCATCGTGGGCGCCGGCTCCGCCGAGGGCGCCGTGGATGCCGCCAACATTCTCAAGCCCGCTCTGTCCCGCGGCGAGATCCGTGTGGTGGGTGCCACCACCCTCAACGAGTACCGCAAGTACATCGAGAAGGACGCCGCTCTGGAGCGCCGGTTCCAGCCCGTCACCGTGGGAGAACCCTCCCCGGAGGCTACGCTGGAGATCCTGAAGGGACTGCGGGATAAGTACGAGGCTCACCACCGTCTGACCATCACCGATGGGGCGCTGGAGGCCGCCGTGGCGCTGTCCCGCCGGTACATCAACGACCGGTTCCTGCCGGATAAGGCCATCGATCTGATGGACGAGGCCGCCAGTCAGGTGCGTATGGCCGCCGAATCCGCCTCCCCCGATCTGAAGGATCTGGAGGAGAAGATCGCCGCCCTGCACCGGGAGAAGGAGGAGGCCGTCACCGCCCAGGACTTCGAGAAGGCCGCCCAGCTGCGGGATATCGAGAAGGACTATCAGGAGCAGGTGGAAATTGAGCGCGACAAGTGGCACAAGCAGATGTCCGCCAACCGCGGCACCGTCACCGAGGACGACATCGCCAAGGTGGTGGCCGGCTGGACCGGCATTCCCGTCACCCGCCTGACGGAGGACGAAAGCCAGCGGCTGCTGCAGCTGGAGAAGGTCCTGCATGAGCGGGTGGTGGGCCAGGACGAGGCCGTGGCCGCCGTGGCTAAGGCCATCCGCCGCAGCCGTGTGGGTCTGAAGGATCCCAAGCGGCCCATCGGCTCCTTCCTGTTCCTGGGCCCCACCGGCGTCGGCAAGACCGAGCTGTGCAAGACCCTGGCCGAGGCCATGTTCGGCGATGAGAACGCCATGATCCGCATCGACATGTCCGAGTACATGGAGAAGCACACGGTGTCCCGTCTGGTGGGTTCGCCTCCCGGATACGTGGGTCACGAGGAGGGCGGCCAGCTGACGGAAAAGGTGCGCCGTAAGCCCTATTCCGTGGTGCTGTTCGACGAGATCGAGAAGGCCCACCCCGATGTGTGGAACATCCTGCTGCAAATTCTGGAGGACGGCATTGTCACCGACTCCCAGGGCCGCCGGGTGGACTTCAAGAACACCATCATCGTCATGACCTCCAACGTGGGCGCCAAGAACATCACCGCCGCCGAGAAGCCGCTGGGCTTTGACGGCAGCGATCCCGACGCCCAGAAGGACGAGGCCCAGAGCTTCGCCCGTATCCGGGAGGCCGTTATGACGGAGCTGCGCCAGACCTTCCGGCCGGAGTTCCTGAACCGTATCGACGAGATCATCGTGTTCCGCCAGCTGACGGAGGAGAACATCCGCAGCATCGCCCGCCGGATGCTGGACATCATCGGCGGCCGTATGGCCCAGCAGGGCATCACCCTGCAGGCCGACGACGACGCCGTGGCCGCACTGGCCAAGGACGGCTTTGACGCCCGCTACGGCGCCCGTCCCCTGCGCCGCACCCTCCAGACGGAGGTGGAGGATGCAGTGGCCGAGCAGATGCTGGAGGGGAAACTCCAGTCCGGCGACACCGCTCATGTGTGCCTGAAGGACGGCAAGGTGGTCATCGAGAAGTAAAAACCGCAAGGCCCGGAGGTCTTGCAGTCAGGCCAAGGGGCCGCAGGCAAATGCCTGCGGCCCCTTTTTTCATACAGGCACCGGCACTTACCGGCTGTGGCGGCGAAGGCAGGTGAGATGCAAAGAGGGGAGCAAGCGAAGGCTTGCTCCCCTCTTGATTTTTCTCTCTTACTGGGGCATGGTCTGCACCACGCCACGGGCGCAATCCACCGACACCCGGACGCCGTCCTCCAGACGGCGGGTGGCGTCGCCCGCCCCCACCAGCACAGGCTTGCTCAGCAGCAGGCCTACCGTGGCGGCGTGGCACTCGGCGCTGCCCTCCTCGCAGATGATGGCGGCGGCATCCCGCAGATACGGCAGCAGTTCATTGGTGGTATATGGCACCACCAGCACGTCGCCGGCGTGGAACTTCTCCGCCACCTCCTCCACGCTGCGGCACACGCACAGCGGGCCGGAGGCCGTCCGGCCGCCTATGCCCACGGCATTCACCAGCGACCCGCCCACCTGCTGGATACGGATCATGTTGGTGGTGCCGGAGATGCCCACCGGCACACCGGCGGTGATGACCACCAGATCGCCGTGGCGGATAAGGCCCGCCTTCTCCGCCGACTGCACCGCCAGCTCCACCAGCTCGTCGGTGTTCTCGGCACGGGGCATGGTGATGGGCTCCACGCCCCAATACAGGGCCATCTGCCGCTGCACCTGCTCCTCCAGCAGCAGGGCTACCACCGTGGTCTCCGGACGGAAGGAGCTGACCATCTGGGCGGTGATACCCGCCTGACTTACCGTCAGGATGGCATCGGCGCCAATGTCCTTGGCGGTGGTGCAGGCGGCGTGGGCCGTGGCGGCGGTGATGTTCATACGGTTGCGGCACCGCAGCCCCAGCAGCTTGGCATCGTCGATGTGGGATTCGGTTTTCCGGGCGATGGCGTCCATGGTCTGCACCGCCTCCACCGGGTACCGGCCCGCCGCCGTCTCGCCGGAGAGCATGATGGCGCTGGTGCCGTCGTAGATGGCGTTGGCCACGTCGGTGATCTCGGCACGGGTGGGCCGGGGGTTCTCGATCATGGAGTCCAGCATCTGGGTGGCAGTAATTACCGGCTTCCCGGCGGCCACGCACTGGGCGATCATATTCTTCTGGATGGCGGGGATCTCCGTGAAGTCGATCTCCACGCCCATGTCGCCCCGTGCCACCATGATGCCGTCCGCCGCCGCCAGGATCTCCGTCAGGTTATTGATGCCCTCCTGATTCTCGATCTTGGCAATGATGCGGATGCGGGACTTGCGGCTCTCCAGCAGCTTGCGGAGCTCCCGCACGTCGGCGGCGGAGCGGACAAAGCTGGCAGCGATGAAGTCAAAGCCCTCCTCCATGCCGAAGAGGATATCCTCACGATCCTGCTGGCTCATATAGGGCATGGACAGGGACACGCCGGGGACGTTGACCCCCTTGTGATCCTTCATAACGCCGCCGTTTTCCACCCGGCAGCGGATGGCGGAGGCGGTGGTGGAGAGCACCGTCAGCCGCACCAGACCGTCATCTAACAGGATGGTGTCCCCGGTCTTGACGTCCTGCGGCAGCTCGGCGTAGGTGACAGCGCAGCGGGTGGCGTCGCCCTCCACGTCCTCCACCGTCAGGGTGAACTCCTGCCCCTCCTGCAAGGTCACGGAGCCGCCGGCAAAGTTCTTCAGCCGCACCTCCGGGCCTTTGGTATCCAGCATGGCCGCCACCGGCAGATTCAGCTCCTGCCGCAGAGCCTTCACCTGCTCCAGCCGGGCCTTGTGCTCCGGGTGGGTGCCGTGGGAGAAGTTGAAGCGGGCCACGTTCATGCCCGCCAGCATCATCTCCCGCAGCACGCCCTCGCCGTCGGTGGCGGGACCCAGTGTGCAGACGATTTTTGTCTTTCTCATGATATATCCTCCTCTCCGGGGCCGTGGCTCCGGTTTCTCTTCGGGCCTATTCTACCAAACTTTTCCGCCGGGAACAAGGCTGCCGGGTTGGGGCGGCGCATACTTTAAGGAAACTTTTCGGCGTTTTTAGCTCTCTTGACGATATCTACATGAAAATTTATTCCGCATTTTGTGAATAAAAGCATTGACATATGGTCGTCTGCTGTGCTAAAGTACAGACAAGATTTTTGAAAGGAGCAAAATCGGGTATGAAGTTCGCCGCATCTGCAAATCTGTATTTTGGATATTCCTACTTTTACTTTTATTTTGCAAAAGTAAAAGCGATTTGTGATGCCCAGCAGCGAAAAAGTGCTTGATACCGATTTTCTACTTTTGAAAACAAACCGTATCGAGAGACGCCGTTCGGATCACATGTCCGGGCGGCGATTTTATTTTCCGTCCGGGCCGGAGGAATCTCCCACATCCAGATTCAGGAGGAATTTGTCATGAAAAAGAAACGTTCTCTTTGCGCCGCCCTGCTGGCGGGACTGATGGTGACGGCGGTATGCCTCACCGGCTGCGGTCAGAAGACTGCCGGCAACGGCAGCTCCGGCGTCGACTCCGACAAGGTCTATCAGGTGGGCGTGTGTCAGCTGACCCAGCACGATGCGCTGGACGCCGCTACACAGGGCTTCGTGGATGCCCTGAATACCATTCTCGGAAGTGAGCACGTCAACATCGACGTGCAGGTGGCCTCCGGCGACAGCACCACCTGCACCCCCATCGTCAACTCCTTCGTCAACAAGAAGGTAGACCTCATCATGGCCAACGCCACCCCGGCCCTGCAGGCGGCCTATAACGCCACCACCTCCATTCCCATTCTCGGCACCTCCGTTACGGAGTACGGCGTGGCACTGGGACTCTCCGACTTCAGCGGCACTGTGGGCGGCAACATCAGCGGCACCTCCGATCTGGCGCCTCTGACGGAGCAGGCGGACATGATCCTGGAGCTGGTGCCGCAGGTCAAGACTGTGGGACTGCTATACTGCTCCGCCGAGCCCAACTCCGAATATCAGGTGAAGGTGGTGGAGGACTACCTCTCCAATAAGGGCATCACCTGCACCCGCTACTCCTTCAGCGACAGCAATGACGTGGCCGCCGTCACCACCAAGGCCGCCGCCGACAGCGACGTCATCTACATCCCCACCGACAACACCGCCGCCTCCTGCACCGAGACCATCGGCAGCATCGTCCGCTCCGCCAAGACCCCGGTAGTGGCCGGTGAGCAGGGCATCTGCGTCGGCTGCGGCATTGCCACCCTCTCCATCAGCTACTACGATCTAGGCTACAAGACCGGCGAAATGGCCGCTCAGATCCTCAAGGGCGAGGCGGATATCTCCCAGATGCCCATTGAATACGCCAATGCCTCCAAGCTCTACAACGCCGATATGTGCCAGGAGCTGGGCATCACCGTACCGGAGGGCTACACCGCTCTGGAGGGCTGAAGCACTCCCTGAGAAAACAGGAATCGGAAAAGGAAGGAAACATGAATATGATCGATCTGCTGAGTTCCCTGCCGGGCGCCGTAGCCCAGGGCCTCATCTGGGGCATAATGGCGGTGGGCGTTTACATCACCTATAAGCTGCTGGACATCGCCGATCTGACGGTGGACGGCTCCATCTGTACCGGTGCGGCGGTCTGCACCATGATGCTGCTGAGCGGCCGGAGCCTGTGGCTGGCGATGCTGTGCGCCGTGGCGGCGGGCCTGCTGGCCGGGGTCGTGACGGGCCTGCTGCATATCTGGCTGGGCATCCCCCCCATTCTGGCAGGCATCCTGACCCAGATGACCCTGTGGTCCGTGAACCTGAAGATCATGGGCAAGGCCAATCAGGGCCTGTCCGTCCGGGACAACCACGTCCTTCTCAGCCAGATGGACGTCCCCGGTGCGCTGGTGGTGCTGGCCATTGCCGCCGTGCTGGTGGTGGCGGTGCTGTACCTGTTCTTCGGCACGGAGCTGGGCTGCGGCATCCGGGCCACCGGCTGCAACCCCGTCATGAGCCGGGCGCAGGGCATCAACACCGATCTCAGCAAGGTCATCGGGCTGTCCCTCTCCAACGGGCTGGTGGCCCTGTCCGGGGCGCTGCTGTGCCAGTATCAGGGCTACGCCGATATCAATATGGGCCGGGGCGCCGTGGTCATCGGTCTGGCGGCAGTGGTCATCGGGGAGGCGGTGGTCAAGCACATTTCCCCCAACTTCGCCGTCCGGCTCACCGGTGTGCTGGTGGGCGCCGTCATCTACTATCTGGTGTATCAGGTCATCATCTTCGTGGGCTTCGACACCGATCTGCTGAAAATGTTCTCGGCGCTGGTGGTGGCCGCCTTTTTGGGCGTGCCGTATGTGAAGAAGCAGCTGGCCCGGAAGCACCATGTCAAAGGAGGATCCCGCCATGCTTGAAATGCGCCATGTGACCAAGATCTTCAATCCCGGTACCGTGGATGAGAAGATCGCCCTCAACGATCTGTCCTTCACCCTCAACGACGGGGACTTCGTTACCGTCATCGGCGGCAACGGCGCCGGAAAGAGCACCATGCAGAACGCCATCTGCGGCACGTGGCTGCCGGATGCGGGGGAGATCCTTCTGGATGGGATCGATCTCTCCTCCCTGTCGGAGCATCAGCGGGCCAAGTATCTGGGCCGGGTGTATCAGGACCCCATGACCGGCACCGCCGCCGGGATGCAGATCGAGGAGAATCTGGCTTTGGCGGCCCGCCGGGGTCTGCGGCGCACCCTACGGCCCGGTATCCGCAAAGCGGAGCGGGAGGAGTACCGGCAGCGGCTCCAGGAGCTGGGGCTGGGGCTGGACACCCGTCTTTCGGCCAAGGTAGGCACCCTCTCCGGCGGCCAGCGGCAGGCACTGACGCTGCTGATGGCCACCCTCCGTAAGCCGAAGCTGCTGCTGCTGGACGAGCATACGGCGGCGTTGGACCCCAAAACCGCCGCCAAGGTCATGGAACTGACGGAGCGGATGGTGACGGAGGAGAAGCTCTCCGCCCTGATGATCACCCACAATATGCGGGACGCCATCCGCTACGGAAACCGCCTTATCATGCTCCACGCCGGACGCATCATTCTGGATATCTCCGGTCAGGAGAAGAAGGATCTCACCGTGCCGGAGCTGCTGGAGATGTTCGCCCGTGCCAGCGGCGACGAGTTCTCCGGCGACCGGGCCATTCTGGCGTAAAGCCCCTTTCCTCACTCTCTACTTCTTCCGGCACCGCCGGGAGACTTCCTTCCTTTATTACCCAGCAAGGCCCCGCCTTTTCGGCGGGGCCTTGCTGGGTATTTTCGTTCATAAAAAGGGTGAGGGCGTGGTTTTACCACGTCCTCGCCCGGTGTGCTTACGCTCAGGTGCGTTTTTGCAGCTTTGTCAGCATCCGCTCAAACTCCTCCGGCCGGGGGCAGGTGAGCTCCACTGGGCGGCCGGTACGGGGATGGAGAAAGCGCAGGCCCGTGGCGTGGAGACACTGGCCCGTCAGACCCGGCACGGGCTTCTTATTGCCGTACACGGTGTCCCCCAGAATGGGATGGCCGATATAAGCCAAATGGACCCGGATCTGGTGGGTACGGCCCGTCTCCAGTCGGCAGCGCAGGTGGGTGACACCGGGATACCGGGCCAGCACCTCCCAATGGGTGACAGCAGGGCGTCCCTCGGCCACCACCGCCATTTTCTTGCGGTCGCTGCGGCTGCGGCCGATAGGGGCGTTTACGGTACCGCTGTCCTGCCGGAAGTTCCCCACCGCCAAACACTCATAGGTACGGGCCAGCGTATGATCCGCCAGCTGGGCCGCCAGTGCCAGATGGGCGGCGTCGTTTTTGGCGGCGATGATCAGGCCGCTGGTGTCCCGGTCGATGCGGTGAACGATGCCGGGGCGCTTCTCGCCGCCGATGCCGGAGAGGGAGTCCCCGCAGTGGTGCAGCAGGGCGTTGACCAGCGTGCCGTCCGGGTGGCCCGGCGCCGGATGCACCACCATGCCCACGGGCTTATTCACCACGATGACGTCCTCGTCCTCGTAGACCACGTCCAGCGGGATATCCTGCGGGACGGCCTCCGGCTCCTCTGCCTCCGGCAGCGTCACGCACAGCTCCTCCCCACCGGCGATGCGGTAGCTTTTGCCGGGGACGGCGCCATCACAGGTGACGCAGCCCTCCGCCAGCATCCTTGCGGCGGCGGAGCGGGTCAGGCCCTCCACCCGCCGGGACAGGAAGCTGTCCAGCCGGGTGCCGGTATCCTCCTCAAGAGGGGTCAGACGGATCGTGTGCATGGTCAGGCTCCTTCTTTTTCTTGTCGTACTTGTCGTAGAGGAACAGGTAGTATATCCCGCCCAGAATGGCTCCCGCCACCACGCAGCAGTCCGCCAGATTGAACACCGGGTAGCTGAACAGCTGCAGATCGAACATATCCACCACGTAGCCGTGGACGATGCGGTCGATGATGTTGCCGATGCCCCCTGACAGGATCAGGGTGCAGGCGGTAACGCCCGTCCAGTGACGCACCACCTTTTTGAGGAGCAGCAGCGCCACCACCGCCAGCAGCACCGCCGTGAACACCACCAGCAGCACCGTCCGGCCGGAGAAGCTGGACCATGCCGCCCCGTAGTTATGCAGCCGGGTCAGCTGCATGAAGCCCGGCAGGAACAGCGCCGACTCCCCCACGGCCAAGTGGGTCACCACCCAATATTTCAGTATCTGGTCGCCGGCCAGCAGCACGGCGCCAAGGATCGCATACCACATAATGTACTCCTTCTGCACATGGATTTTGGCTATGGGTTTATTGTACCCTATCGGCGGCGGGTTTGCAACCGCCGACTTGTAAACACTATGCAGGAGATGCCACTGATTTTTAACCGCACTGTCACCGGTTTGTAAATGTTTTTCATCATTTCGTGATGAATCTGTCCAGAAAATTCGGTATGATAAAGTCGTAAAGCAAACCAATGTGCATCCGGAAGAAAGGAGCTGCCATGAAAAGGCTTTGTGCGATCCTGCTGGGACTGATGATGCTGGCGGGCCTGTGTGCCTGCGGACGGAGAACCTCTCCCGCACCTGCTCCCAAAACGCCGGAGCCTGTCACGGTCATCACTCCGGCGCAGCCCACCCCTTCGGAGGCGGAGGTAGTCCCTGTCTCCACCCCCGATGGCACCACGCCGCTGACGGCGGCGGAGCTGGACTGGTTCGGGCGGCGTTTCTTCAACGTAGTCCCCGGCTGGGGCCCCAACCGGTTTCTGGCCTGTGCCTATGACCGGCCGGAGGACATGGATCTGGCGGCGGTGCTGGCCTGCGGGCCGGAGGGCAGCTGGAACGTCACCTCTCAGGAGCGGGACATGATCGCCGCCGGGGAGACAGACAACGTCGTCCGTATCCCGCTGGAGCAGGCACAGGAGCTGATGCTGCGCTACACGGGGCTGGCCCTGTCCGACACACAGGGCGTGGGGCTGGACAGCCTGCGCTACCTCTCGGAGTACAATGCCTACTACCGGGTGGGCAGCGAGGCGGAGGCTGCCTACTGCCGCATCCTCTCCGGATGGCACACGGCGGACGGGCTGACGGTATTGCAGTATGACGGCGGCACCGTGACCCTGCGGCAGCTGGATGGCCGGTGGGTATTCGTATCCAATGTACTGGGCCGCAGCGCATAAAAAGGTCTTACTCTTTCCTCTCATTCTCTCAATAGGCGGAAGCAGCCGGACGGGAGCCCGTCCGGCTGCTTCCGTTATTTTTGCTATTCCCCGGCTCCGTTTATTTTCTCTGCTCCCCGGCCTCGCAGTAAAACAGGATATCCGCCCTCTGCAAGGAGCGGCAGTTTTTTGGATTTTTTCGTCGGGATTTCTTGTGCCGGGGGGAAAAATATGGTATACTAACGTGATAAATATGGAAGATAGCGCCCCGGCATCCCGCCGGGGCGGGGAGGTACCCATTGGATAGAAAAACAGTTCTTCTGGACGAAGCGCAGCTGGAGCGGCAGCGGGAGTATACCCGCCAGCTGGCGGCCCTCCATCAGCAGCGGGGCAAGCCCGTCTATGCGCTGGTGGACACCTTCGGCTGCCAGCAGAATGTGGCCGACAGCCAGCACATTCTGGGTATGCTGCGGGACATGGGCTGCCAGTTCACCGACGACGCCGCTCAGGCGGACATCGTGGTGCTGAACACCTGCGCCATCCGGGATCACGCCGAAAAGCGGGTCTACGGCAATCTGGGGGCGTTGACCCACACGAAAAAGCAGAACCCGGAGCAGGTCATCTGCCTGTGCGGATGCATGGCCCAGCGGCCGGAGGTGGCGGAGAAGGTGCGCCAGAGCTATCGCCACGTGGATCTGGTGTTCGGGCCGCAGGCGCTGTGGAAGTTCCCGGAGCTTCTGTACCGGGTCTATACCCGGCGGGGGCGTGTGTTCTCCGTGGAGGATGAACACGGCACCATCGCTGAGGGGATGCCCGTGGTGCGGGAGGGCAACGTCCGGGCGTGGGTGTCTATCATGTACGGGTGCAACAACTTCTGCTCATACTGCATCGTCCCCTACGTCCGGGGCCGGGAGCGCAGCCGGGAGCCCCAGTGCATCATCGATGACGTGCGGCAGCTGGCCGCCGAGGGGTATAAGGAGATCACTCTGCTGGGGCAGAACGTCAACTCCTACGGCAAGGATCTGGAGACGCCGTGGGACTTTGCCGATCTTCTGCAGGAGCTGGACAAGATCGAGGGGGACTATCTGATCCGATTCATGTCCTCCCAGCCCAAGGACGCCACCCCCAAGTTGTTTGACACCATGGCCCGGAGCCGGCACGTGGCCCACCAGCTGCACCTGCCGGTGCAGTCCGGCTGCGACCGGGTGCTGCGGGCCATGAACCGGCCCTATGACCGGGCCAAGTATCTGGAGCTCATCACCTATGCCCGGAAGGTCATGCCCGATCTGGTGCTGACCTCGGATGTCATCATCGGCTTCCCCGGCGAGACGGAGGCGGAGGCTATGGAGACGGTGGAGCTGGTGCGGCAGGTGGAATTCGACGCCCTGTTCACCTTCATCTTCTCTCCCCGGCCCGGTACGCCGGCGGCCAAAATGGACGATCCCGTCCCCCGCAGCGAGAAGCAGAAGTGGTTCGACACTCTCTGCGCCGTGCAGAACGATATCTCCGCCCGGCTCCACGCCCGATATGTGGGCCAGACCCTGCGTGTGCTGGTGGACGGCCGCACCGACGACGCGCGCTGGCCCCTATCCGCCCGGACGGCGGGAGGACGGCTGGTACATCTGGTGGGCGACGAGGACGCTCTGGGCCAGTACCGGCAGGTACGCATCACCGACAGCAACACCTGGGCGCTGTTCGGGGAAATGGTATGACCCTCCCTCAGTAAATGGGCGGGTGGAAGAGTTTTCCACCTGTCAGCCCGGAGTTTTGCACTTTTCAACAGGTTTTTCCACCAAATTCGATCGCTTTCACTTATTTCTGGCAGAAAGAGGTATGAGGGTATGGCAGAAATGACGCCCATGATGCGCCAATATATGGAAATCAAGGAGCAAAACAAGGACTCTATCCTGTTCTTTCGGCTGGGGGATTTTTACGAGATGTTCGGGGACGACGCCCGGAAGGCATCCCGTGAGCTGGATCTGACCCTCACCACACGGGATAAGGACAAGAACAAGTCCTTCGAGGAGAAGATCCCCATGTGCGGCATCCCGTACCACGCCTCCGACGCCTACATCGCCCGGCTCATCGCCAAGGGCTACAAGGTGGCCATCTGCGAGCAGACGGAGGATCCTGCCGCCGCCAAGGGGCTGGTGGAGCGGGACATCGTCCGCATTGTGACGCCGGGTACCGTCATCGACTCCGCCTGCCTGGAGGAGGGGCGCAGCAACTTCTGCGCCGGAATCTATCTGGACGGCGACTACGCCGGGTTCAGTGTGTGCGATATCTCCACGGGGCAGACCCATGTGACGGCCTTCTCCGGGCCGGATCGGGAGGCCCACCTGCAAAATGAGCTGGGGCGCTTCGCCCCGGCGGAGGCGGTGCTGAATCCCGGCGCCGCCGAGGATACGGCCCTGCGGGCGCTGCTGGAGGACAAGCTCCGGTGCCACGTGGAGCGCCTGCCCGCCGGGCGATTCCAGCTGCCCGCCGCCGAAAAGCGCATCCGCCAGCAGTTCGGGGACGACGCCGCCCGGCGGCTGCCCCGTGACAACCCGGCGGCCATGCTGGCGCTGGGTGCTCTGCTGGACTATCTGCACGATACCCAGAAAACGGACCTGAACCATGTAGACCGGCTGGACTACTACCGGCAGGGGCAGTTCATGGAGCTGGATCTGACGGCCCGGCGGAATCTGGAGCTGACGGAAACTCTGCGGGGCAAGGAGAAAAAGGGCAGCCTTCTGTGGGTGCTGGACAAGACCAGGACCGCCATGGGCGCACGGCTGCTGCGAAGCTGGCTGGAGCGGCCCCTGCTGTCCGTTTCTGCCATCGCACGGCGCAACGACGCCGTGGCGGCGCTGGTGAAGCACACTGTGCAGCGGGAGGAGCTGATCCTGGCCCTCACCGGCATCGGGGACATGGAGCGGCTCATGGGCCGCATCGTCTACGGCAGCGCCGGAGGCCGGGACATGGTGTCCTTGAAAAACGCCATGGATCATCTGCCCGCCATTCGCCAGCAGCTGGCCGCCTTCGAGGGCGGACACCTGCGGGAGCTGGGCGCACGGCTGGACCCGCTGGAGGATCTGGCGGAGGTCATCGGCAGGACTTTGCAGGACGATCCCCCCTTCTCCGTGCGGGAGGGCGAGTTTATCCGGGACGGCTTTGACCCGGAAGTGGACCGGCTGCGGGGCATCCTCCACGGCGGCAAGGGCATCATCGCCTCCATGGAGGCCGCCGAGAAGGAAAAGACCGGCATCCGCACCCTGAAGATCGGCTACAACAAGGTATTCGGCTACTACATCGAGGTCTCCAACTCCTTCAAGGAGTTGGTGCCGGAGACATACATCCGCAAGCAGACACTGGTCAACGGCGAGCGCTACATCACCCAGGAGCTGAAGGATCTGGAGCACGATATTCTCTCCGCCTCCGACCGGGATGCGGCGCTGGAATATGAGCTGTTCACCCGGCTGCGCCAGACCCTGTGCGACGCCGTGACCCGTGTGCAGGGAGCCGCCGCCGTAGTGGCGGAGCTGGACTGCCTGTGCTCGCTGGCGGCGGTGGCGGTGAAGAACAACTACTGCTGCCCGGTGGTGGACGAGTCCGGGGTCATTGAAATTCACGACGGCCGCCACCCGGTGGTGGAGTGTATGCGCCCCGACGCCATGTTCGTCCCCAACGACACCTACATGGGGGAGAAAGAGAACCGGGCCGCCATCATCACCGGCCCCAACATGGCGGGTAAGTCCACCTATATGCGGCAGGTGGCCCTGATGGTGCTCATGGCCCAGATCGGCTCCTTCGTGCCGGCCAAGGCCGCCCGCATCGGCATCGTGGACCGCATTTTCACCCGCATCGGCGCCTCCGACGACCTGTCGGCGGGGCAGTCCACCTTTATGGTGGAGATGACAGAGGTCAGCGATATCCTCCGCTGCGCCACCTCCCGAAGTCTTTTGATCTTAGATGAAATTGGGCGGGGCACCTCTACCTTTGACGGCATGAGCATCGCACGGGCGGTGCTGGAATACTGCGCCGACCCCAAAAAGCTGGGGGCCAAGACCCTGTTCGCCACCCACTATCACGAGCTGACCGCCATGGAGGGGACCCTCCCCGGCGTGAAGAACTATAACATCGCCGTCAAGACCCGTGGGGAGGATATCATCTTCCTACGGAAGATCATCCCCGGCGGCGCAGACCGCAGCTACGGCATCGAGGTGGCTCGTCTGGCGGGCCTGCCGTCCACGGTAGTCAATCGGGCCAAGAAGATCCTCCGCCAACTGGAGGAAGAAGCCGGACGACCCGCCCCGGCGGTGCAGGCACAGGAGGATCAGGTATCCCTGACGGCCCTGTCGGAGGGGAAGGTCATCGACCAGCTGCGCCGGGCGCAGGTGGATACCCTCAGCCCGCTGGAGGCTCTGAATCTGCTGTACGAGCTGAAAAAGAAGCTGAACTGACGGGAGTTTATCCCGTCCACGAACCTCTATGAAAGGAGTGCTCTATGCCTGATATTCAATGCCTGCCCAGCCACGTGGCGGACCTGATTGCCGCCGGCGAGGTGGTGGAGCGGCCCGCCAGTGTGGCCAAGGAGCTGCTGGAGAACGCCATCGACGCCGGGGCCTCTGCCATTGTGGTGGAGATCCAGCACGGCGGACTGACCTATCTGCGGATCGCTGACAACGGCTGCGGCATCGACGCCGAGCAGCTGCCCACGGCCTTCCTGCGCCATGCCACCAGCAAGCTGCGGACGGCGGCAGATCTGGCCGCCATCGGTACGCTGGGCTTCCGGGGCGAGGCGCTGGCCGCCATCTCCGCCGTGTCACGGGTGGATATCTTCTCCCGGCGGACGGGGGTGGAGACAGGGGCCTCCCTGCATCTGGAAGGGGGCGTCCCCGGTCAGGTGGAGGAGGTGGGCTGCCCGGAGGGTACCACCATCTGCGTCCGGGACCTGTTTTACAACACCCCCGCCCGAATGAAATTCATGAAGAAGGATTCTGCCGAGGGGGCCGCCGTCAGCGGCATCGTGCAGCATCTGGCCCTGAGCCACCCGGAGATCTCCTTCAAGCTCATCCGGGATGGTGTGGAGCTGCTGCACACCCCCGGCGACGGGGACCTGCAGTCGGCGGTGTACGCCGCCATGGGGCGGGACTTCGCCATGGGACTGCTGCCCATCAGCGGATGCAGCGGCGATATCTCCGTGGAGGGATTTGTCACCAAGCCCCTCAACGGCCACGGCACCCGTGGCCGCCAGCTGTTCTTCGTCAACGGCCGGTTCATCAAGAGCCAACTGCTGACGGCGGCGCTGGAGGAGGCCTACCGCAACCAGTTGCTGAAGGGGAAGTTCCCCGGCTGCGTGCTGCGGCTCACCATGCCCGCCGACCGGTTGGATGTCAATGTCCACCCCGCCAAGACGGTGGTGAAATTCGTCAACGACAAGGAGGCCTTCAACGCCGTGTATTACACGGTGCTGGACGCCCTGAATACCCCCGCTCCGCAGCCCAAAAAGCCCCGGCAGGAGTCCTTTTACCAGACTATGACGGTGCAGCAGTACCGGGAGCGGGCGCCGCAGCCGGAGGAGAAGAAGCCTCTGGGCTCCTACACCGTCCGGCCCGCCGCACCGGCCTCCCAGCCGCTGGAGGTCCACGACGTGGCCCCCCGAAAGGGGGAGGCTTTCACCGTCACCTCCTCCGGCGTCAGTTATCGCATCACGCCCCCCGCTGTACAGGAGGAACCATCGGCCCCGGCAGCACCCATGCCGGAGAGGGCCGTCCCCGTCCCGGCGGAGCCGGTGCAGGAGACGATCGTTCCGTCCCCCGCAGAGGAGGAAGCCGTCCCGCAAAGTGCAGCACAGCAGACGGTGGAGCCGGTGTGCCAGACCCCGTGGCGAGTGGCCGGCGAGGTGCTGCGGACGTACATCATCTGCGAGGACGACCAGGAGAATGTATGGCTCATCGACAAGCACGCCGCCCATGAGCGGGTGCGGTTCGATGCCCTGAAAAATCATACCCAGCCGGTGATGTCCCAGCAGCTTCTGTCGCCGCTGGCGGTGGAGCTGTCGGCGGAGGATGCCGCCTCCCTGCTGGAGCAGCTGCCACTGCTGGAGGAGTTCGGCTTTGTGTGCGAGGACTTCGGAGACGGCACGGTGCTGGTACGGCAGGTGCCGTCGGATCTGGAGGTGGGGGATGTCCCCGCCGCTCTGGAGGAGCTGGCAGAGGATCTGCGGCTGAACCGGGCTGATCCCGCCGCCGCACGGGACAGTCTGCTCCAGACCATGGCCTGCAAATCCGCCATCAAGGCGGGGATGTGGTCCGATCCCTCGGAGCTTCAGGCGCTGGCGGATAAGGTGCAGAGCGGAGAGATCCGCTACTGCCCCCATGGCCGCCCGGTGGCGGTAAAGCTCAGTAAATATGAAATGGAGAAGATGTTCAAGCGGGCGTAAATTTCTCTGTTGCCTCCGGCGGCATACTTCTCTCAGCAGCCGGGAAAGCGCCCCGCCGACGGCAAAAAAAGAAAGAACGATCGGGAAAGGAGTCCTCTATGATCCCGCAGGTCATCTGCGTGGTGGGTCCCACCGCCACAGGAAAAACAAAAATGGGCGTGGCGCTGGCCCGCCGCTTCGGCGGTGAGGTGGTGTCCGTGGACTCCATGCAGATCTATCGGGGCATGGCCATCGGCACCGCCGCCCCCACGCCGGAGGAGATGGAGGGCATCCCCCACCACATGGTGGGCGTGGCCGATCCCGCCGAGAGCTGGTCCGTGGCCCGGTTCGTATCGGAGGCCGATGTCTGTGTGCAGGATATCCTCCGCCGGGGCCGCCGCCCCATTCTGGTGGGCGGCACGGGACTGTATCTGGAGTCCCTGATCCGCGGCACGGACTTTGCCGCCGGAAGCGCCGACGGCGAGACCCGGCAGCGTTTGCAGCAGCGGCTGGAGCAGGAGGGCATCGGCCCGCTGCTGGCGGAATTGCGGGCCATCGACCCGGACAGCGCCGCAAGGCTGCACCCCAGCGACGAAAAGCGCATCCTCCGGGCGCTGGAGGTGTGGTATGAGACCGGCGAGACCATCACTCAGCACGACCGTCGCACCCGGCAGCAGCCGCCCCGCTACCGGGCCGCCTACATCGGCCTGAGCTTTCAGGATCGGGCGCAGCTGCGCCGACGCATCGACCTGCGGGTGGATGAGATGGTGCGGCAGGGACTGCTGGAGGAGGTGCAGGCCCTGCTGGCAGCGGGACTGCCTCCCACCGCTACGGCGTGGCAGGCCATCGGCTACAAGCAGTTTCTGGCGGCGGCAGACGGCCGCTGCACCGTGGCCGAGGCCGTCGAAGAGGTCAAGCTTCGCTCCCGGCAGTATGCCAAGCGGCAGCTGACATGGCTGCGGCGCAACCCGGACATCCACTGGATCCTGTGGGGAGAAGAGCCGAATTTTCCCCAAGGCCTGCAAAATGCGACAGAATATCTCACCGCTCTTGGCTTACGATAAGCCCAGGAGCGGACGGCACATCGTCCGCCAACAGAGAAAAGGAGCAGACGATATGCAAAAGAACAACAACCTTCAGGAAATTTTCCTCACTAAGGCCCGCAAGCAGAGCATTCCCCTGACCATCTTTCTGATGAACGGCTTTCAACTGCGGGGCGTGGTGACGGGCTTTGACTGCTTCACCGTGGTGCTGGACACCGACGGCAAGCAGCAGATCATCTATAAGCACGCTATTTCCACCATCGTTCCCATTCACCCCGTCTCGCTGCAGGAGGAGCCCTGCTTGCCGTCGGACGAGTGAGGCGTCCCAACATTCCACCAAGGAGGAGCCATGAACAACACCCGTGTTTTCCGCTTTCTCAGCATCGCCCTGCTGGCGGCCATTGCGCTGTACTTCGCCGCACAGGGCTATTTTGCCCTGACGGACCCCTTCACCACCACGCTGGTCTATCAGAGCTCCGCCGAGGACACTATCGACGTCAGCGGCTGGCTGGTCCGGGACGAGGAGGTCCTCTCCGGTGAAAGCGGCACCGTGCGCCATGAGGTCAGCGAGGGCGAACGGGTGGGCAAGGGCCAGACGGTGGCCACGGTATACAGCGGCAGCGATGCGCTGGACACCGTGCAGCAGATCGAAACCAAGGAGCTGCAGCTGCAGCAGCTGCAATTCGCCCTGTCCTCCTATCTGAACCCCGACGCCACCCTGAAGCTGGACGGCTCCATCACCGAGAGCCTGCTGAACATCCGCCGTTCCCTCTCCGGCGGCGACTACGACGATGCGGCGGACCAGACGGCTCAGCTGAAGGCCGCCATTCTCAAGCGCAGCCACACCTACTCCTCCGGCGAGGAGATCGAGGCGGACATCGCCACGGTGCAGGGGGAGCTGTCCGCTCTGCGAAGCTCCCTCTCCGGGGCCCGGACGGTGACGGCGGAGCACTCCGGCACCTATTCCGCCGCCTGCGACGGCTATGAATCCCTGCTGACGCCGGATTTTTTGCAGTCCGTGACCCCCTCCCAGCTGGAGGGACTGCCCTCCGGCCAGACCGGCGGCAGCTCTCTGGGAAAGCTCATCATCGGGGAGACGTGGTCCTACACCGCCGTGATCACCACGGAGCAGGCCCAGCAGCTGGAGAAGGGTGACTGGCTGACCCTGCGGTTTTCCAAGGGCGCTCAGCAGGATATCGACGCCCAGGTCACCTATCTCAGTGCCGCCGAGGACGGCAAGCAGGCGGTGGTGCTGACCTGCCGGGAGTATCTGGCCCAGACCTCCCAGCTGCGCCATCAGGCGGCTCAGCTGGTGCTGCGGTCCTATGAGGGACTGCGGATCCCCACCAACGCCCTGCGGATGAGTGAGGACAACCAACTGGGGGTCTACTGCGTGGTGGGCAAGGTGGCCAGCTTCAAGCCGGTGTCCATGGTCTATCGGGGCGACGGATACAGTCTGGTGCAGGCCGCCAGCCCGAGTCAGGACGTTTCCGTCCTGCGGCCGGGGGACGAGGTCATCGTCACCTCCAGCGAGCTCTCCGGCGGACAGATCGTGCAGTAGCAGCCGCCCAGCAGATACCATCGGCCAATAAGTGCAGCCACATAAATAGATTCCATCGGGAAAGGAAAGATCTGTATGACCATTACGGAACACATTGCCGCCGTGCGGCGGGAGATGGCGGAGGCCGCCTGCGAAAGCGGCCGCAGTGAGCGGGACATTTTTCTGGTGGGCGCCAGCAAGATGAACGACGCCGCCGCCTGTCAGGAGGCCATCGCCGCCGGAGTGGACGCTCTGGGGGAGAACCGGGTGCAGGAGATGACCGCCAAGCTGGCTCAGAACGCCTATGACGGAGCGCCCCTGCACTTCATCGGCCATCTGCAGCGCAACAAGGTGCGGCAGGTGGTGGGCAAGGCCGCTCTCATCCAATCCATCGGCTCCGAGGCCCTGCTGCGGGAGGTGGAGAAGGAGGCTGCCCGGCAGCAGCTGGTGCAGGATATCCTGCTGGAGGTGAACATCGGCGGCGAGGAGGCCAAGAGCGGCTTTGCCCCGGAGGAGACGGAGGCGGCGGCCGTTCTGGCCCGTGAGCTGCCCCATGTCCGGGTCCGGGGACTGATGACCATCCCGCCGGTGGAGACGGTCCCCCACGGCAATCTGGTATATTTCGAGAAAATGCACCGTCTTTATGTTGACATAAACGGGAAAATATACGATAATAAATTAGAATACATCTCCATGGGCATGAGCGGCGACTTTGCCGATGCCATCCGGGCCGGCAGCAATATGGTCCGGGTGGGGACTGCTATTTTCGGTGCCAGGGATTATACCAAATAAAGAAACAGGAGGGTCTTTCCATGAGCCTGATGGACGAATTTAAGAAGATCATTCATCCCTATGACGATGAGGATGACGATTACGAGGAGGATGTGGGCCGTGACAGCGAGCCGACCTACTTCGAACCCCGTGAGCCCCGTGAACCCCGTGAGTCCTCCCGCCGCAAGGAGGTCCCTGCGGAGGAGCGGCGCAACAAGGTGGTGAACATCCACGCCACCACCCAGCTGAAGGTGGTGCTGGTAAAGCCGGAGCGCTTTGAAAACGCCTCGGAGATCGCTGACCATCTGCGGGAAAAGCGCACGGTGGTGCTGAATCTGGAGGGTACCAACAAGGATGTGGCCCGGCGGCTGGTGGATTTCCTCTCCGGTGTGGCCTACGCCGGTGACGGGAAGATCAAGAAGGTCTCCACCAATACCTATATCATCACGCCCTATTCCGTGGATCTCATGGGCGACCTGATCGACGAGCTGGAGAACAACGGCCTGTACCTGTAAGGGCCGGATAGAGATGTAAATCGGAGGGATAGATCATGTTTACACCGCAGGAAGTTTCCGAAAAGACGTTCCCCAAGGCATCCGGCTTCAACAACGGCTACGGCATGGCCGCCGTGGACGAGTTTCTGGATGCGCTGACGGAGGATTATACCGCCCTGTATAAGGACAACGCCGCCCTGAAGGCCAAGCTGAAGGTGCTGGCGGAGAAGGTGGAGGAGTATCGGGCCACCGAGGACGCCATGCGCTCCACCCTGCTGTCGGCCCAGCGGATGGCAGCCCAGATGGTCTCCGACGCACAGGCCCAGCGGGACAAGATGCTCTCGGACGCCCAGGAGGAGGCCAACCGGCAGGTGGCCCAGCTGGAGCAGCAGGTGGCGCAGGCCCAGCACAAGCTGACCATGGCTCAGGCCAGCCTGTCCGATTTCCTGCGCCGCAGCGCAGACCTCTGCGCCCAGCAGGTGAGCTTCCTGCGCTCTCTGCCGGAGGCAGAGGTGGAGGAGGGCCAGCCTGTGACCCTGCCCGCCCCGGAGGAGGGCCGTGTCCCCGTGGCAGACGCTGCGGAGGAGCCCGCCGCACCGGTGGAGGAGGCTCCCGCAGAGGAAGCCGAGGCTCCGGCAGAAGAACCCGCCCCGCAGGAGGCCCCGGCGGAGGAGCCCGCCAAGACGGAGTCCCCCTTCTCGGCGGACTTCAATTTAGACGACCTGAAGTTCGGGCGCAACTATAACAGCGAACACTAAATACCGTGGGGCGGCTCCTGTGAGCCGCCCCTGCTTGCTATCTGCTATCCAGCCCATCAAAGGAGTGACACTATGACCCGCCCCATCATCGCCCTGTTGTACGATTTTGACAAGACCCTGTGTACCACGGACATGGAGAATTACATCTTCATCCCGGCGCTGGGATATACCCCGGCCCAGTTCTGGCAGAAGGCCAACTCCTTCGGCCGGGACAACCACATGGATGGCCTGCTGGCCTATATGTACACCATGATCCATGAGTGCCGGGAGCAGAACCGGCGGCTGGACCGGGACTTTCTGGTGCGCTGCGGCCGGGACATGGTACTCTTTCCCGGCGTGCGGGAGTGGTTCCGCCGCATCAACGCCTTCGGCCAGCAGCTGGAGGTGGAGATCGAACACTATGTCATCTCCTCCGGTCTGCGGGAGATCATCGAGGGCAGCGGCATCGCCCACGAGTTCCGGGAGATCTACGCCTGCGAGTTCTTCTACAACGAGGAGGGGCTGGCCTGCTGGCCCAAGCTGGACGTGAATTTCACCAACAAGACCCAGTTCGTCTACCGCATCAATAAGGGTGTGCTGGATGTGTCCGACGACAAGACCCTCAACGACTCCATGCCCGACGACAGCAAGCGCATCCCCTTCACCAACATGATCTATGTGGGGGACGGCCTGTCGGACGTGCCGTGCATGAAGATGATGCGGGCCTACGGCGGGCAGGCCATCGCCGTGTATCAGGAGGAGAACCGTCAGGGGGTGGAGGATCTGCTGAGCAAGGGCCGGGTGGACTTCATCTTCCCCGCCGACTATCGGGAGGGGACGACGCTGGACAGCACCGTGAAGAATATCATCCGAAAAATGGCCATTTGTGACGCACTGGCGGAGGAAAACGCCGCCCAGTTCCGTCAGATCGGGCGCTCCCCCCTGCCCTATCAGGCCAGTCTCTTTGAGGAGACGTAAGAGGCCCCTTTCCAATGCGGAAAATTCTCTGCGTGTATAACGAGGTGCCATCGGGCGCAGCAAGTATCCATCAACGCCGAAAGAACAAGGCTGGCAGGTCATTGACCTGCCAGCCTTGTTCTTTATTCCCTTGGCATCCCGTATATGGGATTTTCGCCCTCTTATTCGCTCCACCAGCCCACAGATTCCAGAAACGCAAGCACATCGGCCTTGTCCTCCTGCGTGGTAAAAACATAAAGCATCATCCTGCCGCTACGAATCTTTGCTGCGAAATTCGTGGGGCTGTCCACGGCATAGACCTGACCAGTAAAGGTATTGCTCTCCGTCACCTCACCGGTGATTGGGAGGGTCGCAGCAGCATAGATGCGGCGGCAGCCGTCTGCGGAATCCAGCCTACAGAAGTCTAACCGCAAGGAGTCCTCATGCACGGAAACAGAGCGGATCAACATGGACCCGACGCCCCATCTCTGGCGAACGTCCTCCGTGGAGTCCACAGCGGTGTAGCCGGTCGCCACTGCGGCCTTGCGGAACTTATCCAAGTCCGCAGCTCCCGACGTAAGGAAGAATTTCACGAAAAGGACGAGGGCGACGAACGCAAGAAGCCAAGCCGCAAGCCGGGGGACCCACTGCTTCGCCGGGATTTTTGCAATGGCCGTTGAATCAAATCCCGTGTCTGTCTCCGGAACCGATTTCTTCAGCTCCTCTGTGTGCGTCCTTCGCAGAAGGCTGCGAAGTAGCTCCAGCACCCCAGAGAGGAAAAAGCCCACCACTGCGATGGCCGTTCCCAAAATCAAAAGGACCACCAGATCACGGGTATTGGGAGAGAGAATCGCCGTATTCTCTTCCGGCACTTCTGGGTTATATTTCACAGTAATGACAGTACCAATCAGACGGGGCGATGACATACGCCCTGTGCGGCCCGTATAGGTTTCTCCGTCCACGGCATACTCATACGCCATAATGTAGTAGGTACTGCTGTTGCTGCCATGCAGTGTTGAGGAAGTGTCTTCTTCGCTGGAGACATCCGTGACCGTGGCCTCTATGGAGATCCAATCCTTCTGGTGGGATTGGTCTGCATAGTCTCCTATCCCGTCGACAATCAGGCCGATGCCCACGATTAGCATCACTAAGCCCATGAATCGAAAGTAGGCGAATAATGATCGATTCTGCTTCCACATCTCGATGGCCCCCTTGCTCCGCCAGCCCCACAGGGAGTTTTATGCCCTTGTCCCCTTACTGCTCCTTCTGGAACCGATCGGCGGCGATGAGGCGCTTCAGGGCCTCCACGCCCACCTGCACGGCGGAGGTGGTGTCCTCGCTCATGTCCTGATCCAGACCGGCGGCCTCCCGCTCCTGATTCCAGATCACATGGAAGCAGGAGCCGCAGCGGCAGCCCAGCGCATCCGCCACCACGAACAGGGCAGCGGACTCCATCTCGCTGGCCTTGACGCCCAGACGCTTCCACGCCTCCCACTTGTTCAGCAGCTCATAGGACACCGGCATCCTGGCGGGGCTGTGCTGACCGTAGAAGGCATCCTTGCACTGCACCACGCCCACCTGCGTCCGCTTGCCCAGCGCACGGGACGCCTCCACCAGCGCTGTGGTCACCTCGAAGTTGGCCACGGCGGGGTACTCGATGGGCGCATACTCCCGGCTGGTATGCTCGAAGCGGATGGCGCCGGTGGCCACCACCACGTCGCCGGAGCGGACATCCAGATCGATGCCGCCGCAGGTACCCACCCGGATAAAGGTGTCGGCGCCGATGTTGTGCAGCTCCTCCATGGCGATGGAGGCCGAGGGGCCGCCGATGCCGGTGGAACAGACGGAGACCTTCTCCCCCAGCAGGGTGCCGGTGTAGATGGTGTACTCCCGATTCTGGGCCACGAAGTGTGCGTTGTCAAACAGGGCGGCGATTTTTTCGCAGCGGCCGGGGTCACCGGGCAGGATCACATACCGGCCCACGTCGCCCTCCACACAGTGGATGTGAAATTGTTTCTCCAGTTTTTGCATGAGAAAGGCCTCCTGTCATTTTTTCATGGAATGCTCTTTGATTATACTTCATTCTGCGGCACGGCGCAACCGTTTTGTCCGCAGGCAGGGGACGATCACCACACCTCCACGGTGTACTTCTTCAGCTGCGTCACCGGGTGCAGATCCCGCTTGGCCTTCCGCAGGCCCAGATCCCCCATGTCCTCCTCCCGGTTCACATACGCAAGACCATCGGCATAGGCGGTGCAGAACTGGCGGCACAGCATCTGATAGGCGCCGGGGTAGTCCCGATCCGCCTTCTCGATGTGGATATACAGGGTGTCCCGCAGCACCTCCCCCAGCGTGAAGCCCACGATGGCCCCGTCAGCCCGGAGGACGCCGCCCACCAGACCGTACTGATCCAGATGCTCCAGCACCTCCTGTACCTTGTGGTTTTCCTCCGCCGCCTCTCCGGGGGCGTAGTTGAGTTTTTTGTTCAGGGTGTGGAAAAAGGCCTCCACCTCCGCTGCGTCGGTGCTGTCCAGCGGCTCGAAGCTCCAGCTCTGGCAGGTATGGAGGAAACGGCTGATGTGGTTGCGCTGGCCGCTGAACTTCTTGCCGGACAGCTGGATCATCTCCTCAGCGGAGTACAGGTAGTCGGCAAAATTCTCCTCCTCCGTGATCTCCACCCGGCCCGGCAGCGCCCGGAACAGGGGCAGATCCGCCTCCGGAATGGTGCAGAACCGCACCGGCCGCTCCGGATGGCGGGCCAGACACTGCCGCAGTCCGGCGGGGATGTCCTCCCCCAATGGCAGGTTGTAATAGAGATTTCCGTCCTCACCGGTGAGGGTGGAGTACAGAACGCCGTCCTCCACCTGCCACGCCATGTGGAAGTAGTCCCGCCACATGAACATCCCGCCTACGGTGAAGTCGCAAGTATTTGTGGTGACGAAGCGGAAATATGGGGCGATCACCGGAATATCATCGATGGTCATTTTCTGAAAAGGCATATGGTATCACTCGCTTTCTGACCTCTCCGCCGGGGAAAAGTCCCGAATATTATACCAGACCCCACCACCGGAATCAAGGGGAAGCCCCTGTTGTGGCGATGACGGATGCTTCCGGCTGCGGCTGCGATCTGTCCGCAGATCGGATGTGAAGAACGTGCCTGCGGCGGTCAGTCGAAGAAATCTACCGCTCTGCCATAGGGGACGGATTGCCACGGGTGCGTCGCCGTCACCGTCGTGTCAGCCGGTTTTCGTGGCCGTACAAGCGGCTGGCACGACGGTGCAGGCTTTCTGCTGCGATCAGGGGAAAGCTATACCCGCCGGAGGTAATCAACCACTTCTGGCAAAGCATCTGCCTTCGGAGTAGCCCCCACAAGTACTCCCCCACACATCAAATTTTTACAAATTCTTCATATTTCTCCGGACTTGTCAAATTCTCTTGACAGAAAACGCCAGTATCCGGATGTGAAATCAAATAATTTTGACAAAATGCTGCACATCTCTTTTACCGTCCCCCAAAATCCCCGGAAAATCGCCGTTTCTCAGACTGGCACGTCACTTGCTATTACTATGGGCAGACGGTCCACGGACCGCAGAATTTATGTTTCACTCTTCGAGTGAGGAAAGGACGACATATGGAGTTTTCACCTACCCTATTGGCCATCGTTCCCCCTCTGCTGGCCATTCTCCTGGCGGTCATCACACGCCAGGTCGTGCTGTCCCTGTTCATTGCCGTGTTCGTCGGCGCCGTGATGCTGTGCGGCGGTAATCTGTGGGAGGGCTTTTACAGCACCTTCTTCGATTACATCCTCCCCGGCTTCGAGGATACCGACCACCAGCGCATCCTGGCGCTGACCACCTTCTGCGGCGGTTTGTCGCTGCTGCTGGAAAAGAACGGAGGCGCCCAAGCCTTCGCCAATGCCGTCAGCCACGGCGCAGGCAAGACCCGCCGGGGCGCTCAGGTGCTGACTTGGCTGGGCGGCGTGTTCGTCTGGTTCTCCGATTCCACCAACCCCGTGCTGGTGGGCCCCATCTGCCGCAGCTTTACCGATAAGGTAAAGGTCTCCCGTGAGAAGCTGGCCTACATCGTGGACTCCACCACGGCGGCCGTCCCCACTCTGTTCCCCATCTCCGCTTGGGGCGCTTACATCATCGGCCTCATCGCCACCTTCTACACCTCCACCGGCTATAATGGCAATCCTCAGGTAGACTTTGCGGCCGGTATCCCCTATCAGTACTACACCATCGGCTCCATCCTCATGGTGCTCATCATCGCCGTCACCGGCTGGGACTACGGCCCCATGAAGAAGGCCGAGGACCGTGCGCTGCTCACCGGCAAGCTGTTCCGTGACGGCGCCGAGATCCGCCGTGAGGTCGAGCAGGAGGAGCTTCCGGAAGGTGCCAAGCCCTCCATCTGGAATATGCTGGTTCCCGTCATCGTGCTGCTGGTGTTCATCTTCGTGGGCCTGTTCTACACCGGTGACATCAAGACCAATGGCTTCTTTGGTGCGCTGGCCAACGGCAGCTCCCTGCGTGCGCTGGATACCGCCTTCATTCTGGCCTCCATCTCCGCCATCATCATGGGCATGATCAGCAAGGTCTGGAACTTCAAGAAGGCCCTGAGCACCTTCATCGAGGGCTGCACGGGCATGATGGAGGTCCTGATGATCCTCATGCTGGCCTGGGGCATCGGCAGCATCTGCTCCGCCTGCGGCACTTCCACTTGGATCGTCAACACCTGCGAGAGCTTCCTGACCCCCACCTCTATGTGCGCTATCATCTTCATCGCTGCCTGCCTGACCTCCTTCTCCACCGGCAGCTCCTGGAGCGTATTCGCCATCTTCATCCCCATCGCCGTGTCTCTGGCCATCTCCATCGGCGCCCCCGTAGGCATGGCCATCGGCGTGGTGCTGTCCGGCGGTATCTTCGGCGACCACTGCTCCCCCATCTCCGACACCACCGTCATGTCCTCCATGGGCTCCTCCTGCGACCACATCGACCACGTGCGCACGCAGCTGCCCTATGCCCTGACGGTTGCCGGATCGTCTCTGGTTGGCTATATCGTCAGCGGCCTGATGAAAGGCGGTGCCTTCGTGGGACTTGCCATCACGCTGGTGCTCATCTGCCTGGTGTCCTTCCTGCTGAACAAGCACGTGGGCCGTGGCAAGGATGCCAAGGCCGCTCAGGACGCCGCCTGATCCCATCCAAATTTTGGACACGAATAGGAGGATATAACCGTGAAAATTATCGACGCTAAGCTGCAGGTAGTGGAAGTCCCCCTGCCCCATCCCTTCCCCTCCACCTGGAACCCCGGCAATCCGGAGACCAAGCTGTTCGTTACCATCGCTGAGATCATCACCGATGACGGTATCCACGGCTACGGTGCCGCCTGCGACTCCTCCCAGCTGCTGGCGGGTATCTGGGACACCCACATCCGCCCGCTGGTCATCGGCAAGGAGATCACGCAGGTAGAGGCCATCAACACCGGCCTCGTCAACGCCTCCCTGTACGCCTACCGCCCCTGGTGCGTGGAGGTAGCCGTGTGGGATGCACTGGGCAAATACGCCAACCTCCCCATCTACAAGATGCTGGGCGGCGTGCAGGACAAGGTTCTGGCCTACGCCAGCACCGGCTCCCTGAAGTCCGTGGAGGAGCGTGTGGAGGACGCCGAGCGGTATATTGCCGAGGGCTTCAAGATGATGAAGCTCCGTGCTCACCACGATGATCCCTTCGAGGACGTCCGTATCATTGCCGAGATCAAAAAGCGGGTAGGCGACAAGCTGAAGATCGCCGTGGACGCCAATCAGGGCTGGTTCTTCACCGGCAAGCGGTCCGTGGCCAAGTGGGATCTGAAGAAGGCCCTGAACGTGTGCCGTGCCTTCGAGGAGATCGGCATCGAGTGGATCGAGGAGCCCCTGTACGGCTACGACTTCGAGGGACTGGCGGAGCTGCGCAAGCGCACCACTCTCCATGTGGCCGGCGGCGAGCTGAACGCTCAGGTCCACGAGTACCGTGACCTCATCAAGCACAACTGCTTCGACATCTATCAGATGGACGTGGTGCTCTCCGGCGGCTTCGTGCAGAACCGGAAGGTAGCGGCCATGGCGGAGGCGGAGAACAAGATCTACACCCCCCACACCTGGACTCATGGTATGGGTATGGCCGCCGCCCTGCATATGGCGGGCGCCGTCAGCAACTGCCCCTTCATCGAGTACTGCTACGATCCTCCCTACTGGTCCTACGAGGTGCGTGACATGATGCTCACGGAGCCTCTGGTGGTGGATAAGGACGGCTACATCGCCGTGCCCCAGAAGCCGGGCCTCGGTGTGGAGATCAACCACGAGCTCATGGACAAGTACACCGTGCTGCGGAAGTGATCCAATCCCACTCCCACAGGTGAAAGCAGCAGCGGGGAGCCGAATGGCTCCCCGCTGCTGCTTGAAAAAATAAGCTTATGCTATTACTCCCGGCGGCCCGCCGTGCCGGGGATGCCCAACTCCTCCCGGTACTTGGCCACGGTGCGCCGGGACAGGACGCAGCCCTTCTGCTCCAGCAGGCACCGCAGCTTTTCATCCGACAGGGGATGGGCCTTATCCTCCCCGTCGATCAGCTCCCGCAGCTGCAGCAGCACCGCCCGGCGGCTGACGTCGCTGCCGTCTGGGGCCGGGGCAGAGAAAAAGTAGTTCAAAGGAAACACCCCCTGCCGGCACTGGAGGTACTTATCCTTCACCGCACGGCTGACGGTGGACAGATGCACGTCCAGCGCCTGTGCCGCCTCCGTCATGTACATGGGCCGCAGGGCACGGGGGCCATCCCGGAAAAAGGCCTGCTGCCCCGCCGCCACGAACCGGGCGCAGCGCAGCATGGTGCTCTCCCGCTGCCGCAGGGCAAACAACACGTTCTCCGCCTGCACCAGCTTCTCCGCCAGATATTTTTTGACCTCCGGATCATCCGTCTGGCGGTACAGATCCTGATAGTACCGGTTCAGGTGCAGCATGGGGGCCGGACGCCGGTGGTCGTCGCAGACGAACTCCCCCTCCTGCTCCACCACAAACACATCCGGGTACACCATGGGGGCCGGCTCCGGCGGGCTGAACTGTCGCCCCGGCCGGGGATCCAGCTGCCGGATGCGCTGCTGGGCCCGGCGCACCTCCTCCTGCGAGATGTGCAGGGTCTGTGCGATCTGGTGATAGCGGTTCCTGGCCAGCGCTTCCAGATGATGCAGCACGATCTGGGTGGCGGGGCCGTCGTCTCCGATGCGCCGTAATTGCAGGTACAGGCACTGGCTCAGATCCGCAGCCCCCACTCCCGCCGGCTCCAGCGTCTGCAGCCGTGCGATGCTGCGGCGCAGCTCCTCCTCCGGCACACCGGCTCCGGCGGCCAGCTCCTCCGTCGGCACGGTGAGGTACCCGCTGTCCTCCAGACAGCCCACCAGATAGTAAAGCAGCTGCCGCTGCCTCTCCGGCACCTCCAGTCCGGCGATCTGGCGGCACAAGAAGCTCTCCAGCGTCTCCGCCAGACCGCCGTCGGTGCCGATACGGTTCATGGGGGAGTCCTCTTCCTCCTGATTGGGCCGCTCATAGTAGCTGTTCTGGCGGTCGTTTTCCTCCAGCCAGCGCCAGCGGTCCAGCCAGCGCTCGGCCTGCCGGGTCAGAGGCTCCTCCTCGTGGGGCAGCTCCAGCTCCACCGTGGGGTTTTCCTGCGCCACGGTCTCCAGATACTCCCGTATCTCCAGCCGCCCCATTTGCAGCAGCCGCAGACTATGCAGCTGCCGCATGGACAGCTGTTGCTCCTGCCTCAGCTCCAGTTCCACTGTGCTTCCCTCCCGGATCTCCCTGCACGGGATTTTTTTGTTATCATATTATCATAGTTTATTATAGTGCATCCACCGCCCCGGCGCAAGCCGTTTTTTCGCAGGGAGACCGCAGCGCCGCCGTGTTCTGCGTCCGCTGCGGTCTCCTACTTGAGGGGGTGTAGAGAGCAAATTGGTAAAAATATTTTTACGCCGTATCCGATTTCATTAACTATTTTGTAAAAAATCTTGTATTTTCCCTTAGTATCTCTTACAATAGGGGCAAGTACCTCAGAACTTCACGAAGGGCGAGAAGTCGAAGGGCTTGGCCTCCGGCAGCTCCGTCTCCGCCCGCAGCAGGGAGTTGACGATGTGAATGGCGTGGCCGAATTTGGGCGGGCCCAGCTTCACCGCCGCCGCTCCGCCGGCGATGCCCATGTCCGCCACAGGGTCGTCGCTGACGCCGCCCGCCCGGATGGAGGGAATGGAGAACATCCCGTGCTCCACGGCATAGCGCTGGGCCTCCATGGCCTCCGTAACGGTCCCCACCTGATTGGGCTTAAAGACGAAGGCCCCGCAGGCCCCCATGTCCAGCGCCTTGCGAAGATAGTCAATGTTGGTGACGGTGAGGTCGTCGCCGCAGAGGGTGGTACGATTCAGCGCCTTGGCGGCCTTCACCCAGCCCTCCCAGTCGTTCTCGTCCACCGGATCCTCGATGTAGAGGAAGTTATACTTCTCCGTGGCCTGCTTCAGGATGCCGATGATCTCGTCCAGATCCACCTCCCGGCCGCAGTAGTGATAGGTTCCCCGCTTGGCGTCGTAGATCTCACTGAAGGCACAGTCCATGTGAAAGGCGATCTTCTCCTCGCAGCGGCAGCGCTTGGCCGTCTCATAGAGGATATCCAGACAGTCCATGAAATCGGTGCTGGGGGCCATATACTCCGACATGGCGCCGATCTCCGGACGGCGGCCCCCCTGAAACTCCCGGATGACCTCCGGCAGCTTCTTATAGACCTTGCAGAGGATCTCCGTAGCCTCAGCGATGGAGGATGCCTTATAGGGAACAATGGTGGTCTCCTGCACCGGCATGGTGTCGTCCTCATAGCTGCCTCCGGCGAACATATCCGAGGTGGGCAGAGGGATGGTGCGGATGTCACCGGGGTTCAGATAGCGGTACTGGGACACATGGCGCAGCTGGCATCCGGCCCGCATGACCGCCAGCGACGTGCTGTACGTGACATTGCCCCCCAGACGGGACTTATTGGTGGTGCCGTCCAGCTCCATGAGACGGCGGTCCAGCGCCTGCTGGTCCAGCACGTCCATGCCCCGGATGGCAGGCAGGACCACCTTCTCCGCCATCTCCACGGCCTTGCGGACGCCGTTGCCGTCATAACGGCTCCGGTCACCGTCCCGCAGCACCATAGCCTCGTGTTCCCCGGCGGAGATACCGGAGGGGGACGCTGCCCGGCCCATGGTGCCATCCTCGGTGATGATATCCACCTCCAGCAGGGGCTTTCCCTTGCAGTCGATGATCTCTCTGGCCCGCAAATCCTGAATTTTCATAATAGTTCCTCCTTACTCCTGTGTACCGATGTACAGCACATTAAAATCGCACAAATTGGTTCCCGTGTTCCCGGTGAGCACCGTATCCCCCAGCGGCTCCAGCGCCTCATAGGCGGCGTGCTCCCGCAGCGCCTTCCGCAGGTCGATGCCCCGCTCTGCGGCAGCAGTCCCGGTGGTGCCGTCGGTCAGGCCGCCTGCCACCGGGGTGGTGCCGTCGGTACCCTCGCTGTCCATGGACAGCAGGCACACATTCTTCAACCCCTCCGCCGCCACGGCAAAGGCCGCCGTCATTTCCTGTGACGGGCCGCCATGACCCCGGATAAGGCTGCTGTCAGGAATGGCGGTGGTCGTCTCCCCAGCGGAGAACAGGAAGCAGGGCGCCCGGAAGGGCCGTTCGTTCTTCACCACCTCATGGGCCAGTGAGGCCATAAAGGTGCCGTAGTCCCGGCTCTCCCCCTCGGCGTAGGTAGTCAGCACATGGGCGGGTATTCCCATCTCCTCCGCCGCCTCCAGCGCCGCCTGGCAGGAGTCCGGCAGGGTATTGACGATATAGTAATCCACATCGTTGGTCATGGTCTGGGGCGTCTCCTGAGCCGGGTCATACTCCAGCAGATACCGGGCCACATTGCGGGGCAGCTTGTCCTCGATATGGTACTTGCGGAGGATGGCCCCGATGTCCTGGAAGGTCACGGTGTCGTAGCCCACAGGGGTCCCCATAATGGGTACCGGCTCCGTGTAATCGGTGATATCATCCAGCCCCACGGCGTCCCAGATCTCGAAGCAGAGGATCTTGGCCCCGTGGATGTGCTGCCCCAGCCTCCCCCGGCTCATGCGGGACAGATGCCCCCGGATGTCGTTGATGTCCATGACCCACATCCCGGCCTTCAGCATCACATCCGTGGCCTCCTGCAGATCCTCCAGCGTGGTTCCCTCCACCGGGTAGCCCATCAGCGCCGAGCACCCGCCGGTAAGGCCCAGCAGCAGCAGGTCGTCCGGCCCCATCTGCTCTGCGATGTCGATCATCCGCTGGCAGCCCCGGATGCCCTCCTCATTGGGCAGGGGATGCCCGCCCACATAGACCTCCGTTTTTCGATAGACGTCCTCCTCATCCCGAAGCTTGATGATGGTAACGCCCAGCGTCAGATACTCCCCCAGCAGATCCTCGAAGGCTCGTGCCATATGGTTGCCCGCCTTGCCGGAGGAAAAAGCGTACACATGACGGTACCGGCTCAGATCGTGGCGGCGGCTGCCGATGACCAGCTCGCTGCCCTCCCGGTGCATCATCTCATGGAGCCGCTTCCGGGCATCCAGTCGGTGCAGCACCCGCTCCGTCAGCTCCAGCACCTGTGCCTTGGCCCCGGCGTCGCCGTGGGACAGCAGGGCCTCCCTATTTTTGATTTTATGATCGCTCATGGTATCTCCTCGCATATTTAGTTGATGCCAAGATAAATAGCAACTCCCGTGCCAGCATGACAGCTTCCACGGTTATTCCGCAAGTTTCGCTCCTCGTCCAGCGGTTTTCACAAGATTTTTCCGGAAAACTCAGCGTTTTCGCCAAATAGTCACCCGATCCGGCAGTGCAGCCACCTTTCACTTCCGCCCTTGCTCTGCGCCGTGTCAAGATTTTTTGTCTCGCCCCTTTCCCATTCTTTTCTCAGGAGGTATGAACTATGAACAAGAACTTTGAACAAATGCTCCGTCTGGTGGACTATGTGGACGGCCTGATGGTGGTGGACAAAAACTGCATCATCCGCCACTTCTACACCGCCTATCCCGATCTGGTAAACCTGCGGCAGGACGAGCCTCTGAACCGCAGTCTCTTTGAAATTTATCCCACCCTGAAGCGGGAGGACAGCTACATCTGCCGGGCACTGGAGACAGGAGAGAGCTTCATCAACTACGAGCAGACCTATATCAACTACAAGGGGGACGCCATGGATGCCAACTGCAGCGCCGTCCCCATTAAGGAGCACGGCGAAGTGGTGGGTGTCATCGACATGGTCATCTACAAGGACGCCCACGTCACCGAGCGGCGGCTGAGCTTCGACATCAGTCTCATCAGCGCCCTCACCAAGAGTTACAACACCTCCGACCAGTCGCTGGAGGACATCGTCACGCAGGATGGCGAGATGATCCGCATCAAGGAGAAGATCTTGCAGACCGCCGACAGCGATGCCCATGTGCTGGTCTACGGCAAGACCGGCACCGGCAAGGAGCTCATCGTCAACGCCATCCAGAAAACCAGCCGCCGCAAGGATGCCCCCTTCATCAAGCAGAACTGTGCCTCCATCCCCAGCACCCTGCTGGAGAGCATCCTCTTCGGCACCACCAAGGGCAGCTACACCGGGGCTAAGGATACGCCGGGTCTGTTCGAGCTGGCCGACGGCGGCACGCTGTTCCTCGACGAGATCAACTCCATGGAGCTGACGGCGCAGGCCAAGCTGCTGCGGGTGCTGGAGGACAACTGCATCCGCCGCATCGGTGCCAAGGAGGAAAAGCAGGTGAACGTGCGGATCATCGCCGCCGTCAACGAGGACCCGGAGGGCTGCGTAGAGCGGAATAAGATCCGGGAGGATATCTTCTACCGCCTGTGCGTGCTGCGGTACGATATCCCGGAGCTGTACCGGCGGAAGGGGGATATTCCCCTGCTGATGGAGTATTTCCGCAAGCACTACAACAAGAAATTCCACAAGCAGATCATGGCATACAGCAGCGAGGTGCAGGATATCTTTCTGGCCTATAACTGGCCCGGCAACGTCCGGGAGCTGAAAAACGTCATCGAATCCGCCTTCCACAACAATCACACCGCCATCCTCACCCGCAACGATATCCCCAACTACATTCTCTCCCGGCTGGCGGTGGACACCATGCACGCCGAGGACGTCCGAGGCCTGCCCCTCCACGAGATGCTGGCTCGGTACGAGGTCCTCCTCATCGAGGACGCCTACCGCCGCAACGGCGGCAGCCTCACCAAAACGGCGGCGGAGCTGCAGGTCAGCAAGCAGAACCTCGCCTATAAGATGAAAAAGTACAATATCCGGTGAAAAACGTGTGCTGTCCTTCGACAGCGCACGCTATCAGGGCATAACAGCAGGAAGGACACCCTTGCGGGGTGTCCTTCCTCCCTCTGGCTGCCCATAGCTTTTGCTGTCCCTGCGATCAGCGGTATGTGACCGAGACCCAAGGGTATTTCTCCTGAAGGTCACTGAAAATCTCCTGCATCGGAGCGGCGTACGCCCGCAGCCCCTGCGGCATGGCGTCAAAGCCCTCCACCACAATGTGCCTTTGCACCGGCTGCAAGAATACATCCGTCAGGCAATCCCACATGGCATCCCAGTTTTCCCCGTAATAGTCGGGAAATCCAAATGCCTTGCGGATACGCTGATGTAATGTGCCCCAGTCCCTGCAGCTGTTCAGGCGCAGTAAAACGGGGTCGGCTGTAATGGGCGTATATGCGTTGCGATTCATAACAAAGCTCCTTTCTGTCAAACAATCTCGACAAATGTGGCGTAATGGTCGTAAGTAACAAAAATCAATCCGTCACTGGAAATGTATGCAAGGGGAACCTTAGTCGGATTTCCCTTGCGTGTTAAATCACCCGCCCGCAGGCGACCACTTTTGCGGAGCAAAAATGCTGCTCCAAAAAGAAAGACACCCGTAGGGGTGTCTTTCTTTTTGGAGCAGGGTACGGGAATCGAACCCGCCTCCTCGGCTTGGGAAGCCGATGTACTACCGATGTACTAACCCTGCATTTTGAATACCTGCTCATTATAGCAGATATCCCCCGGCTTTGCAACCGGAAATTTTGTCGACGGCGGCATGAAAATTTCACCGCCGCATATGCTGGAAACAAAACGGAACGGAGGGCTGCATATGAGACGGATGGCGGGCTTATGGGCGGCGCTTCTGCTGGTGCTGGCGCTGACGCCGGTACAGGCCGGAGCGGTAGAGCTGCCGATACGGGCGGAGGCGGCGCTGCTGATGGAGAAAGAGACGGGACAGGTGCTGTACGCCCAAAATGAGCACGAGGCGCTGGAGCCGGCCAGTGTCACCAAGGTGATGACGCTGCTTTTGACCATGGAGGCCATCGAAAAGGGCAGCCTCCACTACGACGATGTGGTGACGGTCAGCGCCTACGCCGCCTCTATGGGCGGCAGCCACGTCTACCTGTCGGAGGGTGAGCAGATCACCGTAGACGATCTTTTGAAGGCGGTGTGCGTGGCCAGCGGCAACGACGCCGCCGTGGCGCTGGCGGAGTGCGTGGCCGGGGTGACGGAGCTGTTTGTGGAGCAGATGAACACACGGGCCAAGGAACTGGGCATGACGGACACCCACTTCGTCAACTGCACCGGCCTTCCGGCGGAGGGACACGTCACCAGTGCATGGGACATCGCCCTCATGAGCCGGGAGCTCATAGAAAAGCACCCGGACATCCGCCGCTACACCACCATCTGGATGGATACCCTGCGGGACGGCACCTTCCAGCTGGCCAACACCAACAAGCTGATCCGGTTCTACGACGGGGCCACGGGTCTGAAAACCGGCTCCACCGACAGCGCCAAATACTGCCTGTCCGCCACGGCGGAGCGGGAAGGCATGGAGCTCATCGCCGTGGTGCTGAAGTCCCCCACCGGCCAGCAGCGGTTCGAGGATGCCAAGGCCCTGCTGAACTACGGCTTCTCCACCTATGCCCTGCTGCACACGGTGCCGGAGGAACCCTTCCCCGCCATCCCGGTGGTGCTGGGGGAGACGGAGACGGTGCAGCCCTGCATCGACCCGCAGGAAGCGGTGGCGCTGCTGCAGAAAAGTCAGGCCGGGGGTCTGTCCCAGTCCGTCACACTGGCGGAACAGGTGGAGGCCCCGGTGTCCACCGGACAGGAACTGGGGACTCTGACGCTGACGGATGCCGCCGGCGAGACGGTGCAGTCCATCCCCATCCGGGCGGCGCAGAGCGTGGAGCGCCTTACCTTCGGTACCATGCTGCGCCGGATGCTGTCGGCGGCATTTTTTGCCGGCTGAAAGCCGCTTTTGGGTAGGTTTCCTCTTGTATTCCACGGGAAAACGTTGTATGATAAACCAAATTGTACAGAGGAGGCATCTGATATGATACAGATGGATCTGTCCCATATCCGGCAGTTTATCCCGCTGCCCTACGAGGAGGCCCGTGCCGCCCAGCTGCGGCTGGCCCACAGCCATTTGCAGCACGGTGACGGCGCAGGCGGCGAGTTCACCGGCTGGGTGCAGCTGCCCCGGCAGTATGACCGGGAGGAGTTCGCCCGCATTCAGGCGGCGGCCCGAAAAATTCAGCAGGACTCTCAGGCGCTGGTAGTCATCGGCATCGGCGGCTCCTATCTGGGCGCACGGGGCGTCATCGAGTGCCTGTGCTCCCCCAACTATAACCTGAAAAAGAAGGACACCCCCAACATCTACTTCACCGGCAACGGCCTGTCCTCCGACCAGATGGCGGAGCTTATGGACCTGCTGGAGGGGGTGGACTTCTCCGTCAACGTCATCTCCAAGTCCGGCACCACCACGGAGCCTGCGGTGGCCTTCCGTTTCTTCCGGAAGCTGCTGGAGGAGCGGTACGGCCCAGAGGAGGCGGCCCGGCGCATCTACGCCACCACCGACCGCCGCAAGGGGGCGCTGAAGGCTCTGGCGGATCAAGCGGGCTACGAGACCTTCGTGGTGCCTGACGACATCGGCGGCCGGTACAGTGTCCTCACCGCTGTGGGCCTGCTGCCCATCGCCGTGGCGGGGGTGGATATCTGCCGCCTGATGGAGGGTGCCGAGACTATGATGGAGGTCTGCGCCAAGACGGACATGGCGGAAAACCCCGCCTGGCAGTATGCCGCCGCCCGGTATGAGCTGTACCGCACCGGCAAGAAGATCGAGGTGCTGGCGGCCTACGAGCCCAGCTTCCGGTTCATGGCGGAGTGGTGGAAGCAGCTGTACGGCGAGTCCGAGGGCAAGGAGCACAAGGGTCTCTTCCCCGCCAGCGTGGAGTTCACGGCGGACCTGCACTCCATGGGTCAGTACATCCAGCAGGGGGAGCGTTCCCTGTTCGAGACGGTGGTGCGCTTCGGCGCTTCCCACCGGCCGCAGGTGGTGCCGCTGGATGAGACCGACGGCGACGGCCTGAACTTTCTGGCCGGGAAGGACGTGGATTTCATCCGCACGCAGGCCATGGACGGCACACTGCTGGCCCATGTGGAGGGCGGCGTCCCCAACATCATCCTCCGCACCGGCCAGATCAATGCCTTCACGCTGGGTGAGCTCATCTACTTCTTCGAGTACGCCTGCGGCCTGTCCGGCTACCTGCTGGACGTGAATCCCTTCGACCAGCCGGGGGTGGAGGCGTATAAGAAGAATATGTTCGCCCTGCTGGGAAAGCCCGGCTACGAGGCCCTGCGGCAGGAACTGGCGGAAAAACTGCACAGAGCTTGACCGCCTCTTTACACCATTTCTACAAATCTGTAAAATAGCGTTTTTTCCATTGCCATTTGGTCGGCAATATGGTATCTTAATGACAGGGAATAACCATCCCGATCTTATCAAGAGGAGTGATACTTATGGTTAGATTGATCATGGGCGCAAACGGGGCCGGTAAGACCAAGCAGCTCATCGACCTGATCCACAACGCCGTGGAGGCGGAGAACGGCAGCGTCGTCTGCATGGAACCCAGCGCCGACATGACCTATAACATCAGCTATAACGTTCGTCTGGTGAACGCCAGCGAATATTCCGTGGATTCTTTTGAGTGCCTGCGTGGCTTTATCAGCGGTCTGTATGCGGGCAATTACGATATTTCCCACGTTTTCGTGGACAACCTGTGCAAGATCGCCGGCACCAGCGACCTGATGGCGGTGGAGAAGTTCCTGAACTGGCTGGAGCGCTTCAGTGAGAAGAACAGCGTCAAGTTCACCGTGACCATCACGGCGGACGAATCCCTGGCCACCGAGGGTATGCGGAACTATCTGTAAGCATTTTCGTAAGAGCATCGGCTCCCTGCCTGTGGGCAGGGAGCCGGTTTCTTTCCCGGAAAAGGAGCATCATATGACACAACAGGAACAGATCTGGCAGGACGTCATGGAGCTTGCCAACCGCCCCGGCACCTTCACCCACGGGCTGGGGCTCCACGTCACCGGCATTGGTGACGGCTGGGCCGAGGGGGAGCTGACGGCAGGCGACGGGATGCTGAACCCGCTGGGCATCGTCCACGGCGGGGTCTACGCTGCCATGATGGATCATGTGGCGGGAACGGCGGCCTGCAGCCGTGGCAGCACCTGCCGGACGGTGAACTACGACCTGCATTATCTGGCCCCGGCCCAGCCGGGACTGCTGCGCTGCCGGGCAGAGAGTGTCCGCATGGGGCGGCAGATCGTGGTGATGCAGGTCTGGGTGGAAGACGCTCAGGGCGTCCGCTGCGCCGAGGGCTGCTACACCTTCCGCTGCAAGCCCGCTGAACACAAGGACTGATCCCTCCCCGACAGATAAAGGCCACCCTGCGCCGATGGCGCAGGGTGGCCTTTGTGCTGCTCCGGGGAGGCTTTCAGGTAAAGCAGGGAAAGAAGGGGTCCCTCCGGTCACATGGCCGGAGGGACCTTTTCAACTATTAAGGCGTCTTGTCAGCGCTTAGCCGTTCTGCTTCTTGCTGCGCTTGGTGACAAGCAGCGCCACCAGAGCGATGATGCCCAGGCCAGCCACAGCCAGCACCACCCACAGGGCGGTCATGTTGCTGCTGTCGCCGGTGGCGGGGGTATCCGGCGTGGTGGGCTTCTCCGGCTGCTCGGGCTTGCCGGGCTCCACGGGAGTGGTAGGCTCCTCAGCGCCGCAGCGGCTGCACTTGCCATCCTTGTAGTCGTGACCCAGAGCGGGAATCACCTCGCCCTGCTTCACCGTGACGCCGCAGACCTTGCAGACCTCGTCGCCGGTGTAGCCGTCCTCGGTGCAGGTGGTATCCTTGGCACCCACCAGCTCCGTGTCGTGATCGGTGGCGGGGATGGCCTCCGTCTTGGTGTCGGTATACTCCTTGCCCTCGAAGGTGACCTTGGCGGTGTAGGTGCGAACGCCGTCGGCCTCGCAGGTGGCCTCGGTGGTCACCTCGTTGGTAACAGCAGCGTTCACCGTCTCCACATGGGAGGCATCATTGCCGCAGGTAAAGGTGGCAGAAGCGGTGAAGCCATCGTTCCACTTCCACACCGGCTCACCGTAAGCATGGCCGGTAGCCGCAATGGTCTCGGTCTTGGTATCGGTGTACTCCTTACCCTCGAAGGTGACCTTGGCGGTGTAGGTGCGCACGCCGTCGGCCTCGCAGGTGGCCTCGGTGGTCACAGCGTTGGTGACGGTGGCCGTCACATTCTCCACATGAGCGGCGTTGTTGGCGCAGGTGAAGGTGGCAGTGGCCCTGAAGTCATCCGTCCAGTTCCACACCGGCTCGCCGTAGGCGTGACCGTTGGCACAGGGGTCCTCATCACCGGTGACCAGCTTCACGTTATCCACGGCGAACATACCGTCGCTCGCGGTGTACTGGGCATAGGTCTTGTAGAAATGGAAGGCAAACTGTACGTTGCTGGTGAGATAGGCGGCGGGTACTTCGATTTCCGCCGTACCCTTAAACCAGTAGCCGCTGACAGCATCCAGATCGGCAGCATCCCAGATGGTGGTCCAAGTCTGGCCGCCGTCGATGGTGGCCTCCACCGTGAACTTGGCAATGTCGTTCTGAATCATGTACTTGAACAGCAGATAATCGAAGGACAGCGTAGGCGTCTTGCCGGTGAGATCCACCACCGGGGAGATCAGATACTCATCCTGCTTCTTGCCGCTGCCGGCAGCCATGGGCTGCACCTCGCCGATGCCGTAGCCCTCATACTCGTAGTAGTCGAAGTCGATACGGGCCTGACGGGTGGTGTTCAGATTCCGGTTGGTACCGGCATACCATGTGCAGCCGGTGTTCTCCGACTTCACCGTCCAGCCGTGGCCGGGGAACTCGTCCTGCTCAAAGTCGTTGTCAAACTCTGCGGCAGAGGTCGTTTTGCTGAAGGAAGCGGAGATGGTGTGGTTGGCCTTGACGTCGGAGAAGGTGTAGCTCTCCACAGCGCCTACGCTGCTGCCGTCCACCAGCACGTCGGCGATCTCATAGCCGTTGTCGGCGGCGACGGCGAAGGTCTGGGAGGCACCCTCCTTCACGGAGACATCGCCATTGGGGGTGATAGAGCCGCCCTCACCGGCAGTTGCGGCGATGGTGTACTTCTGGGCAGCCTCGCCGGTCTCCACAGCCATCAGCTTCACATTGTCGATGGCCAGCTGGCCGATAGTGTCCTCATTGGGATGGACATAGCGGAAGGCAAACTGGACACCGGCCACATTGTACTCGGCGGGCACGGGAACCTCTGCGCTGCCGGAAATGATGTAGTTGCTGGCCTGCTGGCCGGTATAGCTGTCCTGGAAGTTCCAGATAGCGTTCCACGTCTTTCCGCCGTCGGTAGAAGCTTCCACCGTAGCAGTGAAGGTCTTGTTCTTGATGCCGTACTCGCCGTAGGCGAAGTCGAAGGTCAGAACGCCGTCACGGGTGGCGGAGAGATCCACAACAGGGGAGATCAGGTACTCATCCTGTGCACCCTTCCAGTCGTTGGTGATGTAAGCGTGCTTGGAATCATTGCCCTCGTACTTCCAGTTGCCATAGGTATACTGCTTCCATGTGCTGCTGGTATCCTGCACCTTCACCGTCCAACCGTGGAAGGGGAACTTGTCGCCGCTGACGCTCTCGAAATCGTTCTCGAACATCACCTGCGGCACGTCGGGGATGACCTCGAAGTCCGCCGTCACAGCGTAGTTCTGATCCATGGTCAGGGCGTAGGCGTTGTCGGTGACCTCCACGGTCCGGCCATTGACCTTGACGGAGCTCAGCTGATAGCCCTCATCCGGCACGAAGGTCACGTTCACGGTCTCGCCGGTGGCGACCTTGGTCTGACCCGCAGGCTGAACCGCACCGCCCTCGCCGGCCACGGTGGTCAGCACGCTGGTCTCGGAAGCCCCGGCAGGAGCCGTCAGCTTCGCATTGTCCACCACCACCGAACCGGCGCCGGTGGGAGCCGTCTTGTAGTAGTGGAAGGCAAACTGCACGTTGGCCGTCTGATAGGCCTCCGGCACGGTGATCTCCGCCAGACCCGTCTGGATACTGCCGGAGCCCTGAGTCACGTCATCCTTGGCGTTCCAAATGGCCGTCCAAGTTTTGCCGCCGTCGGTAGAGGCCTCCACGGTGAAGGTCATCTTGCCGTTATACAGCGCCGTACGCTCGAAGCCGTAGTTGAAGGACAGAGTAGGCGTCTTGCCGGTGAGATCCACCACCGGGGAGATCAGCAGCTCGTCCTGCTTGTCGCCCACTTCGGTGTCGTAATAGTCGTCGGCATCCACAATGGCCTGCTTATCATCGGTACCCGTAGATACGAGGGTGTTGCGGGCCTGATGCCAGTTGTAATACTTACCGGTGCCGTTGGTGTTCTTCACCGTCCAGCCCTGGCCGGGGAAGGCCGCGTCGTCGAAGTCGTTGTTGAAGATGGCGATCTCCCCACCGGCCTGTGCCTTCTGGAAGGTGGCGGAGATGGTGTGATCCGTACCCACACGCTCGAAGGTGTAGTAGGAGATGGGGCCCAGATCGGTGCCGTCCACCACCACATTGGCCACCTCGTAGCCCGTGGCAGGTACCACGTTAAAGGTCTTGCTGGTCCCCTTCTTCACCAGAGTGGTACCGGCGGGGTCGATAGCACCGCCCTCACCGGAGGTAGCCGTCACGGCGATATAGTCCTCACGGACATCGGCGTACAGCTGGACATTATCCACGGAGATCTGGGCGCCGCCCTTACCGGTGTAGACAAAGGCGAAGCGCAGGTCGTCGCAATTCTGGAACTTTTCGGGGATGGTGACCTTGGCCTGCGTGGCAGCCCAAGCGGTAAAGGCTCCGGCATCCTTCTGCAGGTTCCAGACCTCCTCCCAGGTCTGACCGTCGGCAGAAGCCATGACCTGCAGGTTGCAGCGCTTGTAGTCCACGGTATAGACAGGGGTGGTGTAGAAGTTGAAGATCATGTGGACATCCGTCTCCACACCGCTGATATCGGTGGCACGGGAATACAGCCACTCGTTCTGCTGGAAGTCATCGTCGGCATCCACGGTGGCGGTGTAGTCCACGTCACGATACCACGTTTTGACGGAAGCGCCCTTGGACTCCATGCTCCAATCGGCAGGCAGCCAATCGTTGTCGAAGGTCTCGGTCCACAGCACGTTGGTGGGCTTCACGATGCCATAATCGTCGCTGTTGCCGGGTACCTTCACGGTGTAGGTCTTGGAGTTGCCGGCGTAGTCGTGAACGATCATGCCGAAGGTCTCACCCATACCGGTGACGTCATACTCCTTGACGTGGGTGGTGAGGCCCGGCGTGGTCTCGGAGAAGCCCTGGATCCCGTACAGCAGATCGCTATTGCGGAGATTATAGAACACGATGGCCGAGACATACTGGTTGTCGCTGACATCCAGACTCAGATAGTAGCGGCCCTCGGCCTCGGTGACCTTCAGGTTGCTGGCATGGGGATCCTCATTATCGATGGTGATGGGGAAGGACCAGCTGTTCTTCAGGTTCTTGGTGCCGCCGTCGCCATAGGGCAGGGTAGCCTCAATGGTCACGGTAGCCTTGGTGTTGTTGGGCAGCTTGGAGTTGTTCTTGGCGGTGCCGTACCATGCGTCGATACCGGTATAATCGGCATTCACACCGGCGGGCACGATGCGGTAGTAGTCGTAGCTGTAGATGGACTTATTGACGTAGTCGCAGGTTTTTTCCAGATACACCTCGTCGGTTTTCTGATCGGTGATGGTGTACTTCAGCGTCTTGGTATTGCGCAGCAGGCCGGTGTAGATGCCGGTGAGGCTGTCCATCATGTCATTGCTGTTGTCGGGGGAAATGGCGTTGTGATCGGCAAAATAGGGTACATTGGCGTAGTTGTTGTCGCCCAGATAGGTGTCGATCTGGCCCTCGGCAGAGGTGGTGAAGGCGGTGTTCATGTAGGCCTGCGCCTTGCTCTCGGTGCCGTCCAGCGTCTGCCAGTAGTCGGTGGAATCGATGATGGGAGCCTTGGTCCAGTCGCCGTAGAAGGCCAGATAGGGAATACCCAGATCAATGGCAGCCTCCAGCTTGCCGCCGTCAGCGGCCACCTGCTTCAGGGTCACGAAGCCCTCCACATAGGCGCCGTTTTCAAAGTTCTTCAGCTCCTCCTTGGCGTTGGTGAGGGTCACGGTCACAGTGACCTCCTGCTCGCCGCCTGCGGAAACCTCCACACGGTTATCCTTGCAGTTGGTGGTGAAGGTGTGGCTCAGTGCCACAGCCGTCTCGCTGCTGGTGAGGAAGGCCTCGTTGTCGCTATTGGTATAAGTCGCCGTCCCGTCGGTGAGGACGATGGGCTGGATGTCGTAGTACAGGGTGTCCTTACCGGTGTTGTGGACCTTGAAGGTCATGGTGTAGACGCCCTTCTCTGCGGGATCGTCGCCCAGCTCCAGCTTGGGCCGGATCATGCCGTCCACGGTGAGGTAGCCCTCGGTCTTGACGGCGTCATTGATGTTGATGAGACCTGCGCCCTGCTTGCGGGGAGAATAGGGCTGGCCGTTGGAATCGTAAATGATGCTGGCGGTGCTCATCAGCAGGGTATCGACCATGTGCTTGCGCTGGGTGGCGTCGGTCATGCCACGGGCCTTCAGGGCCTGCTGCACGATGGCCATAGCGCCTGCCGCATGGGGGGAGGCCATGGACGTACCGTCCATGCTCTCATAGGCGTTGCCGGGTACGGCGGCATAGATGCCTGCGCCGGGCGCAGTGATCTCCGGCTTCAGGGTCAGCTCCGTGGTGGCGCCCCAGGAGGAGAAGTCTGCCATACCATAGGTGGGGGAAGCCACCAGCTTGTCGGCGGCGCCCACGGTCAGGACCTTGTTCTCCTGCGCCTTCAGATACTCACCGGCCTCCTGAGAGATAAACGCACAGGGCATCTTCCAGTCGGTGATGGACATATACAGCATACCGGGTACGTTGTTGTACACCAGCATGGCGATGGCGCCATGTGCATAGGCGCTGCGCTCCTTCTGCTCATAGTACATACCGCCGCCGCGCTGCACCAGCGCCACCTTGCCGGAGACGTCGATGCCCTCATAGTCGTCCTCCGTGCCGTAGCCGGGCACCACGGCATACTCCAGCTCGCCCTTCTTGGCCAGCTCCCGGAAGATCTTGGCGTTCTCGTCGGTGCTGATGGTGCCGCTGTCCTGATAGGCGAAGTCACGGTCGCCCACGGTGATGTAGGGGCTCTTGACCTTGCTGTTGGACACGGCAGCCACGGACATGGACTCACCGTAGGTGGACGGCTCGCTGATCAGGCCGTAGTCGGGGTTGCTGGCCAGTGCCTTGTTGCCGAAGGCATCGCCGTAAGCAGCGCTGTAAGCGTTACCGGCAGCCACAGCCAGAGACATACCGCTCTCGCCGGCCCGCTTAAAGACGTTCAGCAGGCTCTCGGTGAACTCGTCGGGATTCTCATAGTCGATGTAGCCGGCGTCGGAGCCGAGGCTCAGGTTGGCCACATCCACGCCCAGCAGCATACAATCCTCCAGAGCGGACAGGATGTCGGCGTAGGAAGCGCTGCCGCTGGAGTTAAAGACGTTCATGTTGGCGATCTGGGCGTCCGGGGCCACACCCTGCACGTCCGCATTGATGCCGGTGCAGCCGGCAGCAGTGGAGGCCACATGGGTGCCGTGGCTGCTCTTGGTGCCGGGGGCGCCGTCGGTGTCCTTATCGCCGTAGTCGAACTGGAAGGGGAACTTGGTGCTCTTATAGACGGAAGAGACGCTGAGGCCCTTCACAAGGCCCTCGGCCTGAAAGTCGTACTGGGACAGCAGATCCTTCACGCCGTCCTGCGTCAGGGCAGGGTTGGCGGGAGCCTTGCTGAAGATCTGGTGATCCATGTCCACGCCGGTATCCAGAATGGCGATCAGCATTCCCTCGCCGGTGAAGCCCGTCTCGTTGGCCAGACCGCCGCCGATCATCCGGGTGCTGTTGGCGGTGTCAGGCAGCAGGCTGAAGGTGGGGGACAGGAACACGGACTCTACGCAGTCCAGCTCCTTCAGAGCCTTATACTGGCCGTAGGTCACGGTGGCAGAGAAGCCGTTGAGCAGCGTCGTATACTGACGCTCCGGCTCCACCGTCTCCCCGATGGCACGGGACATGGTGGCCGCAGCCTTCTCCTGCTTCTGCAGCAGGGACTGCACCTGGGCCTGAGCCGCAGGTTTGGCCACGGAGTCGTCCACCACCACAATGATCTCCACAGAGTCACTGTCCTCATGGGTGGGCTTAGCCTCCATGCTCAGGGTCTCGTCTTTGGTCTTTGCGCCCCGCAGCAGCTGGGTGGTGACATTGCTGGCAATGTCCTCCACCGAGGTCTCCTCCATGGTGGCGTTCACCACGTGGGAGTCCTCCGAGGCCGCAAAGGCGGTGTAGGGCAAGGCAGACACCAGCAGTACCAGTGTCAGCAGCCATGCACCGATCCGTTTGCAGACTGTCATCTCTCATAATCCTCCTGTAATGGATTTTGTCGGGAAAAGTGTCAGCTTCTCCCAATATATAGGTTGAATTATAACACCTACCGTCCCAGTATGGCAAGATAATTCTTCTCAATTTGGGAAATTTTTTCAAAAGCAAGTTTCGCGTGACAAAGTTTTTCCCCTGAATATCGCCTGTTTTCCAGATATGTACTTTCTACCATCATCTGTTCTTACGACCGGGACATTTTGCCATTTTCTGACAAATTGTCTCCCTACCGTTCCCTCTTCCGGCGGCATACCTTCCCGGCCCGCTTTTGTCCCCGGCGGACAGCTTTCTGCTGATCGCTCCTTTTTCTATAGGGAACGTGCCTCCGCCGGCCCACTGTTCCCAGCAGTAGTTCTTTTTTCTGTCTCCGACGGGTAACTTTCTTTCAATAGCGAAAGAAAGTCACCAAAGAACGCCAGCAGAAACCGATGGTTTCTGCACTTCCTTTGCCGTTTGCAAGAGTTGTATCCTAAATCCCGCCGAAGCAGGGAATCGACTTCCCCCTACTCACGCTGCCGCTGCATTGGGCAGTTGAAGGGGCTTACTGTTCTATCGTGGGAGTCCGTACTCCCGAAATACTTTCTTCACCTGAGCCGGGAGCGGCAGCGGGTCTGTTGCTAAGTCAATTCCCTTTACGGCCCATAACAAATAAGGCTCTTGAAGGGAAAGAAAATCCAAAAACCATCGGTTTCAAACGGAAATCACCGAAGCGCCGCCTGTGGCGGATGAAGCGAGGTGGTTTCGAGGAAGTGTCAGCCAGTGCTCACACTGGCTGTGGCAATCTGTCCCCCGCAGTAGAACAGCAGATTTCTTCAACTGGTAGGGTAGCGGCAGCGTTAATAGAAGTAAGTCAATTCCCTGCTTCGACAAATTTTAGATGGCAGCTCTTGTCCGCAAAAGAGGAAGTCTTGAAACCTAAGGTTTCAAGCGGCGTTCTTTGGTGACTTTCTGCCGCTATTGGCAGAAAGTCACCCGTCGGAGGCACGTCCCCCCGGTAGAACAGCAAGTCCCTTCCATCACCCAATGCAGCGGCAGCGATAATAGAAATACGCCAATTCCCCGCCTTGGCGGGATTTAGATGACAGCTCTTGTCCGTAAAAGAGGAAGTCTTGAAACCTTAGGGTTCAAGTGGCGTTCTTTGGTGACTTTCTGCCGCTATTGGCAGAAAGTTACCCGCCGGAGGCACGTCCCCCCGGTAGAACAGCAAGTCCCTTCCATCACCCAATGCAGCG
>ERZ1673742.96-NODE-96-length-139143-cov-23.048998_pt1 | contig 139143 bp, 132 predicted proteins | sample MGYA00580208_ERZ1673742 | MGnify/ENA primary metagenome ERZ1673742 (study PRJEB41218, sample SAMN15661774) | gut metagenome | host: Homo sapiens | place: Canada: London | collected 2015-08-20/2019-03-30 | study: EMG produced TPA metagenomics assembly of...
AAGTTCCAACCATTGTAACTATTGCTCCGATTGACCAATATTTATGTGCTTTCATGATACACCTCCATATTTTATTATCAACATCATAATACTAAACTTTATAAAATGCTCCTTTGGATATTCTCTCAATCCTTCCAATGACTCAAATCCATTTCTTCTGAGAATATTCCGTAACCTGCTCGACATTTCAATATCATCATAATCTATTTTTTCAGCGTACATAAAAACTCCCTTTTGTCATTTTATTTGTTGTATATCTTATCAACCTCAGATTCATACACCGATTCAGTATGAGTATCAAATAGCACCCACTCCACCAGATCAAAACAATCCGGATTATCCTGCACATCTGTTATTTTTGTTATGTCATCTTTTATTATCTTAATCAAATACATTTTATTACCTGCTCTTTCAGATTCTCCATTATCACTTATAAAAATGCATCATCCTGTTCAAATATTCATTCCATCTGGCATTGCTTTCTTCCAACTCATGCTTTTGCATAATACAATTGCGGTCGCTAAGAATTGAAAGCATCTAATCCACGATTTCTTACATCGGCAGTTTCTTATAATGTGACAGATAACCTATCATCCGCTAAGCTGTCCAGCCGAAATACTTGCCATGTTGCTTCTTAAAGTTCTGGTCAAGATAATCCACTTCAATTTCCTGATATCTTATACATGGGCGGGCCCCCTCTAAGGAAAGACATCCTTCCTCTGTCTGAAAGGCTCCTGATTTTCAGCCTATGCATGTTATACCACAAGCAAAACTTTTATCTCAATAATGAAATCATTCCCCTGTATTCTTGCACTTATATCTCCATTCATACGCTCCACAAGCTCTTTTGCAATAGATAAACCCAGTCCGGTTGATGCTCTGCCTCTTGCCACATCTGCTTTATAAAAACGCTCGAACACATGGCTTAAGTCAATATTTTCAGGATGTTCCGTATAATTGCTGATTTTAAGCAAGGCGTAATTATCCACACGGGTAAGCTTGATACTTATATTCTTTTCCCCATGATCAATACCATTTTTTATGACATTCTGTATAACTCTCCTTAAGCCCTGCTTATTACCTGATATATACAGCATTTCCTCAGTAATACTAATATCTGGGCAGATGCCCTGCTTCTTCCATTCATCATAATAAGAAAATACAGCTTCTTTTAATATTCTGTTCATACAACAATCCGTAAGCTCCAGCTTATACGAATCATTTTTCAGCTTAGTGAATGTAAAAAGCTCCTCCAGCATTTCATTAAGGCTGTTAAGCCTTTCTCTGATTATATCAAGATATCTCCTCTGGTCATCTATATTGTCACATTCCTCTATAAGCTGGAAATACCCATCCAGTGATGTAAGCGGTGTCCTTATATCGTGTGAAAGATTAGTATATGTATCTGCAATCAGCTCTTCTTTTTTTCTGTACTCATTTCTTTCTTTTTTACGCAGGTCAAGAAGCTCATTCAATTTATCTGAAAGCTCACCTATTCCCCCCATATCTATTTCACGTTGAATCAGCTTGTTACTATCGTGTTCCATAAGAAACGACAACTGGCGGCAGATGTCCTTAATCTGCCGCTGGTATTTCCACATAATAAATGCCTGTATAATAATTATTACTGCTAATATTCCAATAATAATCCTCATTCTCTATATATCCCTTTTCTGAAAAATATAACTGCTTAATGACAGCATTATTATAATAAATACAGCTGCCACAAACATTGAACTAACAACATCCTCCCTGCCTGCATTCATAGGAAGCATTGCCATCCTTCCAGTTACTGTATACTTATAGATGCTGAAGTTATGAAATCCCTTTCTGTTAACTACATAATCTATAAAGGCATACACAATACTCATTATATTCATGGTAAGACATACCGACAAGGTCATGCTTATGACATTATTTTTAATTATAACTGCTATCGCCATACATATTAACACAAATGCATAATGAAGCGTAAGTTCCGTTAAGAAATAAGGTATAATCTCCTTCCAGTTACCCCACATCACACATTTAAACGCAAGCATATTCGCTACTGCCTGGAATACAAATATCCCTGCAAAGGTAATTGCTGTAAATAAAGCAAGTGCAACTGCCCTTGAAACAATAAGCATCCCCCTTTGTGACACCTGTCCACCAATATTCTTAATATAACCGCTCTTAATATCTGCTGTTGCAAACATAACCGCAAATATTACAAGAAAAAGTGCATAAAACTTCCCCTGTGCATTAGAAAAGAAAACATCCATTACCGTAACCTTCTTCCCTGGCTCCGTAGGTAATTCCACACTCATACCAATATTGACATTATCTGTATTCTGCTGCGAAAGCTGTTCCTTGTTGCTGTCATCTGCCTGTTGTTGCTCCCATTCCTTATTAACTGCATCATAATCTATTTTTGAAAGAAATGAGGTAAGCAGTGCTGATGCCAGCAATATAATCCATATTACATACATACTCTTTGTACGAAACATTCTGTATACATCCATCTTTATCATATTAAGCACGATTGTCACCCCCTGTAAGCCTTAAGAAATAATTCTCAAGTTCTTCACTTGTAATAGATATTCCTTTAACTGGAATTCCCGCCTTTGCAAGCTCCATGTTCAGTCTGGCACTTTCTCCCAGTCTTTCAAATATATGAATATGTTCTTTATCTATAACCTGATAGCTGCTAAAGCCCATATCATCAAGCACAGCAATAGCCTGCTTAGGATTATCAAGTGTAAGCTCTATGCGCTCACTGCATTTTTTCATAAGCTCTTCTCTTGTAAGCTCCTGCACAAGGCATCCATTATGAATAATGCCATAATCTGTAGCAAGCTTTGATAATTCCTCCAGAATATGACTTGAAATACATATTGTCATGCCACGCTCCTTTGCAAGCTTCTGGATAGTTTCACGCACCTCCACTATTCCCTGTGGATCAAGTCCGTTAATCGGCTCATCAAGAATAAGCAGGTCAGGCTCGCCTACAAGTGCAAGAGCAATCCCTAAGCGCTGCTTCATTCCAAGCGAATAATGCTTTGTTTTCTTTTCTCCAACAGTATCAAGGCCCACTGTTTTTAACAGCTCTTCTATATATCCTTTTTTCTTAATCCCCGTAAGCTTACATTTAATGTTCAGATTGTCATATGCCGACATATTGCCATAAAGTCCGGGAGCTTCTATAAGACACCCTACTCTTGAACGTACCTTTTGTAAGTCCTTTCCCTTATACCCAAACATTTCTATTTCGCCATAAGACGGTGTTGACAGTCCGCTAATCATCTTAAGACAGGTCGTTTTACCGGCTCCGTTTCTTCCAATAAAGCCATATATCGCACCCTTTTTAATGTGCATATTTACATCATCAACCGCCCTGTGTCTGCCATACTGCTTAGTCAGATTCCTTGTCTGCAATAATAATTCACTCAAAGCTTTTTCCTCCTTTTCTTAACTGCTCTTATCATAAAAAATAAATCCTAATCAATCGCAAATAAATAGTAAAAAAAGAGTAAATTATTCATGCAGGCGATATCCAATCCCCCATATTGTTTCTATATATTCATCAGGTGTCACGGTCTTTATTTTCTTTCTTATATTGCTTATATGCACATCCAGTGTCTTTGTTTCACCCATATATGGCTCATCCCACGCATATTCAAATATATCCTCCTTGCTAAACACCTGCTTCGGATTTTTAAGCAGCAATTCCAGTATTGCAAATTCCTGTTTTGTAATCTTAGGAAGCACCTTGCCACCTATACTTACCTCAAAGGTAGAGCGTATAAGCACCATATCCCTGAACTCAAGCCTTCCGCTACCTTGTCCTTCCTGTATACCAGCCTTTGTTTTTACTTCCGTTTCTGCTTCTATTTCTGCCTCTGCTTCACTTTGTGTTTCTGCCTCTATATGACGAAGCTGCACCTGAATACGTGCCAATACCTCTCTAATCTCAAAGGGCTTTGTTATATAATCATCTGCTCCGTCTGTCAGCACTCCGATTTTATCATCTATACTATCCTTTGCCGTCAGCACAATCACCGGAAGCCTTCCCTGTTTTCTTATCTCTTTTAAAACCTCTTCACCACTTGCACCAGGCAGCATTAAGTCAAGCAGTACAAGCGTATAAGCCTTTTCTTTTATATCCAGAAGCAGCTTTGCCTCTGTTCCTGAAAATGCCTGTTCACACATATAACCTGCCTTCCTAAGTACCTCACAAAGAAGGTTATTAATATTTATATCATCCTCTACAATTAATATATTAGGCATAATTTTTACTCCTGTCCGATATTGTTTTATAGTTTCTACATTCCGATATTCATGCTTCTCATAATATCCTATCAGCTCACTCTCATCTCTGAGCGCCATCATGTAAACATCTTTATTCTGTTTCGCATTTATTTTTTCACATTATAACATCTATCAAATTGATCCGCACTAAAAAAGGACGCAGAATCTCTCCCACGTCCTCAAAACTATCTGGCTTTATCTTATCTCACCTTCGATACCTCCTTTATTTCATATCTATACGATGTAAATTAAGTCTCTCCTGTTTCGTATATCTCCTTAATATAAAAATGCAATCATGCGAGAGTTCTCGTAGATTGCATTTTTATTAACAATACTATTTTATTAGCGTTTACTTTTCTTCTCCTTTTGCTACTGGTATTATGAATGTATAAGCATAATAATGTATCCAATTATTAATGTCATTATTCAGCATGTATTGAAGCATATCGACTGTGCTAATCCCTGATCTATTAAATTTTCTAAATACTTAGGAATCTCAAATTTTACAATGCGAGAATTTGCCATATATATTGAGAAAATAAGATATTTAATGCTTTTATATTCAACAGTTTCTGTAATATCTAATAAAAATTCATCTATTGTCTGATGATTGAACAATCTCTCCAATCACATCACACTCCTATTTCTCACATTTTCAAAACTCTCAATCCTGTTGAGAGTTTTTCACCTCTTCCTCTGCAATATCATATAACTCAGCTAGTTTTCTCTGCAGAATACTCTTATCAATCAACTTAGTTTTATATTCAGCAATCATTGTCTGCGATAAACTTCTACTCAAAGAATATTCAACGACATCCGTATCAGCATTTTTACAAAGAATCATTCCTACACTCGGATTTTCATGAGGCTTCTTAATATCTCTATCCAATGCCTCTAAATAAAAGTCCATTTTTCCCATATATTCAGGTTTGAAATCATCAATTTTTAAATCAATTGCAACTAAACACTGTAACTCTCTGTGATAAAAAAGAAGATCTACATAGTAATCATTATTTCCCACTTGGACATGATATTCTTCATCAATGAAAATAAAATCTCTTCCAAATTCAAGAAGAAAATTTTTCATATTATTCAAAATTGCTTTCTTTAAGTCATATTCTTTATATGGTTCTGACAAATCAAGAAACTCTAACATATACATATCCCTAAGAACACCTGTCATATCTTTACTTTCGATTGCAGATGGGGCTTTTCCATTAGATAAAAGCAACCTCTCATAATATCCACTATCAATCTATCTCGCCAGTTCTTTTGCCTTATATTTTTCCTTTGACGCAAGTTTTAGATAAGTAAGAGGAAATTTTCTCTAGTGCCATTATTCTTATAATATATTTTCAGGCTTATACATGCGTCCTGTCCAACCCATTCCACTTGCCCAGTCTCTTATTTCATCTCTTTCTTCCTGATTTCCCAGTCTGCTTGTCATTAAGAAATCAATATACCCGTGTACTCCACCGACATCATCCATAACAGGGAGGCCGTCTGCAAATATGCATATTGGTTTTCCTTTTATCTCCACTGTTTGAATAATCTTTGATAACAGTTCATCTTGGAGATGATCACTCATATCATACGCTCTGGCTTCCTCTATAAGACCTTCCTCATTGGAAACTACTACAAAGCCGTCTACATTTCCCTCAAATGCTGTGTCTAAACGATTCTTTGTATAATATTTTTCCTCCATGACAATATCAACTTCCCATCCATCTCCATAATCATAATTATATTTTAGAGATTTTGTAATTGGTGTTACTTCGATTTCCTCGTTCACCTTTGCTAGTCTTTTTGCAACAAACTGTACTGCTTCTCTAATATCATCTGGAACTTTTTCATCTTTAGCAGCCAAGACCTCAGTTACCTTCAATCGCTCCAGAAGTTCGTCCATTCTGCTCTCAAATCCCAGTCCAACCTGTTCAATCGTTGCATCCGTCACAGGAATCATTTTATCTTTCTGCTTAGAAACATCAATTCCATTCTTTTTCATTTCCATCCATTCATCAAAGGATGGAGTAACTCTAATTACCGAATTTTCTGTAATTAAACTTTTTGCTGTAGCATTTGCAAATGCATAATGTTCCCACTTACCACCGTAGGAATAAGGTGCTGTATATTTCTTGCGAAACCATGTCTTGATGCTGACTCCTTGCTTATAATCATCATCCCAATAAATATCTTCAAAATCATCGCACGGAAAGCGAAAATACACACCACACAAATCTATCCAATCCGTTAGTTTCCCATCATATAGAGTTCTTCCATATTCATCCGGTCTATTCTTTCCACCAGTCATCTTCTGAAAAACTTCTTCTGGCAAAAGATACTGATGTAGATGACTGTTCTGCCATCCAAAAGCACGCTGAATCACATAATGCAGCGCATGTAATGTAATATCAGCCGGGACAAGTACCTCCCTAATAATACCTTGCTTTACTTTTCCATATCTATTAAGAACAACTCTGTCTTTAACATCTGTTTCTTCCAGATTCAGGGAAAGACGTAATTTTAATACAGAATACTTCTGTTCTGACATTTCTTCACTCTCCTTTTTCTTTATTCTTTCTTCATCTAATTTCTTTTGCACCTGTAAAAGTTCATGCTCTGTCATAATTCTTATCGTCCCAATAGGCTCATCATGCTGTTTACTCTGTCTGACTATTTCATCGAATTTATTGGAAACTTGACTGTCCGCCGCTATATACATACGTCTTCGATAATCTTCACTTTTTTTTGAGTTATATGACCGACTTTCTCCATAACCAGTTTCCGTTCGTGTATATGGCAGATATGCTTGGACTGTTTTCTCTGATATCACTAACTGCTTTGCAATCTCTGATGTAGTCATCCCTTTCCGAAATAGTCCTCCAACTTGTTCAGATGTATGACTACTCCATAACCCCTCAGATATCAGTATCCTCTGAGCTCTTACAAGTGAAGTCCCAACATTTTGTGCGGTTTTCTTTACAGAATTGGTAATCCTATAGTCTGCAATTACTTTTTGATATAAGTTTTCATCTTGAACCATATGAGCACCTCCATATCTTAGATATAGTATATATGCGGTTCTTTTTAGTGTCAACCTAGTATTTATGTTTTAAATTTGGGGCATATACTACTAAATAAAGTCTATGCCCATTCGCTCACATTACCAAATCAATATCCATTACATCATTTGCAATAATTATTTTGTGCCTTCTCAATAGTAACATCGGTTAAATCTCAGTTAGAGTCTCGGTTAAAAACAATTTTCAACCGAGATCAAACCAAGAGGTCATCCTAATTTCTTTTTAATTTAGGTTTTTCTTGGTTAATCTTGGTTAAATTACATCCAAACTAAACCAAGCTTAACCGAGTTCTACTTTAATACCCAGTTTGATTTCTGTTGATTGTCGCTGTCTTTTTCGATAAGATTTTTGTTTTTCATTGATGTAAGCAAATTATGAATCTTATTCTTCTTCTGAACCTCTGACAACGAGTCTGGCAACTTGTCCCATAATAATCTATCAATTTCTTTTCTGTTTGCCTTTGTATATTGTTTTAGATACTCAATAATCAATGTCTTATAATACTGATCATCTAATCCTTTGTTTTTAATATAACCTGCTTGATCCTCTATGCTTTTTGCAGCTGATGCAGACAAATATAAGCTTCCAAGTCTGCCCTCTACAAGCTTTAATGCTCGTAACCTATCAGCATCTTTCTTCTCAATATGAATACCCTTTTGCACTTTATCAAGTAAAAATGCATCTTGCAAATTCAGTTCTGGATGATCATATAAAATATGCATATAATTATCATCCAAAGTCTTGCCATAAACTGTTACGTCCACTTGAACACCAGATGAAAAATCATAGTCTGGCATCGGAAAATACTTTGCCTTCTGAATATTGTAAGCTCGTCTAATTCCGAGTGTAGCAGTATCAATCATATGAAAAGATACCATTGCTTCTGCCAGCAACTGATTACGATAAAACGGTGGATTGTAGCTAACTTCCAAAACATTCTCTATTCTCTGTGGAATAAAATCTCCCGGATTAGTAATCTTAATTTTGTCATCAAATTCGTTTACATAAATTCTACCGCCTAATTGATAATTTGAATGAGCAATACTGTTATTTAAAAGCTCTCTCATCAACCAACTATCATACTGTTCTGTTTCCATAGGAAATAACGTCATTTGATTTGGCATATACCGATATGTCAGATTTCTTACCTTTGCAAATACCTTATCAACAACATTGATAAACGGAATCTTAAAAATAGCATAATCCTTGTCTGTTCCATCCGCACCATAGAGACGCCACATAATACTTGGAGCGGCTGTGAATAAATAGTCGAAATCAGAATTTCCCAACAAAAGCATTGCAGCATTTGTAACCTTGCCACCTATTAACAGCTTCATCTTCGTCAAAAACTGTTCATCTGACATACCATCAACTTCTTTAGAAATTGGTTCTTGTGCCATCTTCTCCTTGTACTTTTCACGAGCTAACTGAATCGCACCTTGGTCCAGATTGTCGATAGTTGCACCTTCTATAATCTGTTTAGACCAGTCTTTTCTTTCTTGTGATCTGATTGCATCAATCTTGTATTGCTTTAGAGGTACAAGACTTTCTCCAGATCTTTCATAGTAATTGGTCTTCCAATCTGTTGGGATACCTGTTGCTGCAGCGGGTATCTTAAACATCAACACACGCAGTTCTTTTCCATTTACAACTGGCAATAACTCAATAATATCGTAGAATGTCATACCATTGGTTGTGTCTCTTGCAATTTCATATTTGAATTTTTCAAGAAGACTTTTGTCACCTTCCTTATAAGCAGTTCCTACAACATGTTTAACCTTATCCTTTTCACTTACGCCAAACACAAGCCAGCCATACTGTTGATTCCTAAGATTCGCTTCATTGCTAATTGCCGAAAAGTAACGTCCAATTTTATCTGTATCATAGCCACTTTTTGCCTCTTTGAATTCTACAATTTCATGCTCCCAGCGCTCCATTAAATCCTCTAATATCTCATAGTATTCAACATTATTTATATTTTTATCATAGTCAAAAAATTTCACTTGCTCACCTTCCTTCAAATTTATGCTGTAAGACTTCATATGCTCATCAACTTCCAATCAACGCCACCTAATATAATCTAATGTATATTTTTCAGAATGAATCCTACTCTTATAAACATTTCCTAATCCAAGCTCATTTGAAATATCATTAAGTTTTATAATATTATTTTCAGAACAATTTATACCAGCAATAATTCGACTTGTTCTAAGCCCTAAATCACTTACCGATACATTCATGCCTATACTATTATCCAAAGGATAAACTATACGATACTCCTTTTCATGTTCCCACGATTTTGCTTTAATGAATAAATTTTGTAAAAATATAGTCGAATAAAACTCTGCTTGTTCTCTATGCCCTGACGTAATAGCTTTCTTAATAGCTTCTCTGCTTTGAAATATTAATGATGCCACTTTAATTCTTTCCGGTTCATATAATACTTCATGTATACAGTCTTTTTTGATTACATTATATTCGACACAAAATCCCTTATGATTATTTGTATAATAAGCCCACATTGGTAAATAATCTATACTATTAGCTGACAGACATGTTATACCATAATCACTAAAATCAAATAATTGCTGATAATAATCTATGATATCATTGCTATATCCTGCATTGTGCATCCTATTTCTATCAAGCAACATACCCTTATATTCATATGGATCATTCAATAAATCTTTTTGTGCAAACCATATCTCATTTCTTTTCAATGAAAGAAATTTCTTATCGTCAGAATCAGAATCATCAATCCAAATGAATTTTATTAATTTATCTGGTATAGTAGAAAACCTAACTGCTTTAGCCGCACCCATTTTGCCCTCAAAAAGAAGTTGTAAATACTCATCTATTTTCAATAGTCATCCTCCAAATCATCAAATTAAAATCATCTATTACTTATATAACTTGTCCACCTCAGCTTCATACACTGCCCCAGTATATGCATCAAACAGCACCCATTCCACCAAATCAAAACAGTCCGGATTATCCTGCAGGAATCTATTAACTGTATAAACCGCTACCTTTGCTGCCAGTTCTACCGGAAAACTATATACTCCTGTCGATATAGATGGAAATGCAATGGTTCTGATTCCATTCTCCATAGCAAGCTTCATAGAATTAAAATAGCAGTTTGCAAGAAGCTCCTCCTCTTTGTTCCTACCACCATTCCATACCGGTCCAACAGTATGTATTACATAATCACATGGCAGATTATATGCATTTGTAATCTTTGCCTCTCCAGTTTCACAGCCATGAAGTGTTCTGCACTCGGCTAATAGCTCCGGTCCTGCAGCACGATGAATAGCTCCATCTACACCTCCACCACCAAGGAGTGAATTATTGGCTGCATTAACGATTGCCTGCACATCTGTTATCTTTGTTATGTCGCCTCTTATAGTTTTTATTATGTACATCTTATTGCTCCCCTTCTAAATCCTGCCAGGGTTCCAGTCCCACTTCTTCCCATGTTACTCCATATGGTGCTCCACCAGAAGTATATCCTGCAATATAGAAAAATGTATCGTCCTGACTTGTATTATTTTCTACTGCATGGTTCTTCATAACCTGCTTCTCGCTTATCTACAATGCTGCAAAATTCTTCATACTCTGTTTTAGGAGCAAGTGCCTGTACTGTTGCATATAGTTTTCTGCAAATACTGCTCTTTTCGGAAACATTTGGCATTCTATGATTTTCAAGATAAAACCTTATATACATGCTATAAGTTTTATCAGCAATAGCACTTTTCTGTTTTTGCTTTAAATCTTTATAGCTTCTATCTGTTCTTCCCATAGAAGTATTCCTCACACGATTTCATATAATTTACAGCACCTTCATGCAGCTAATCATTTTATATACTCTCCTATCGTAGCAGCTTTCTAATCTGCTTATCAGTTGCTATCGGATATGCCTCATGCATGTATTCCACAAGACGATTCCACGATTCTGCCGGTTCTTCCTTGTAACAGCTTGTCACATAATCATATCCATATATATGCTCTACAGATGAATAAACCGCCACATCCCATCCATACTCGATACCCTTTTTATTTTTACGCTTTCTAAAATCACAGTTGCAAAGGTATGTCTGCATACAAAGATTAGTAATTGCTCCATCAAAACCTTTTTCTCCATCTTTTCCGAACCCAGCTTTTATTTTGAGTTCGTTAGAAAGCATTTCTGCATCAGCTTTTTCTTCCATAAAGTTATCCATGATTTTCTTGTGCTTATGAGGTGCTTTTCCATCTCCATACAAAGCATCAAAATCATAACCATCCCTACGATAATTAGCAAATACAGGAAACCATTTCTTTGAAATAAATCCGGCTTTCTTGTCAAAAAATTTGCTATATACTATATCTTTGCCTCTTGCAATTACAGTTCTCCAAAGCCATGGATCTTTGTCAACATCATCACACCACCAATATTCAGGGACTGTTCGCTCTTCCAACGAAAACCCTGGTATGTCATTCTTAAATAAAGGCAAGAAACCTATTCTGTTGATATATTCTGTTGCTTCTTCCACAGTATGTATGCATTCCGGATCATCCCAATCCACACCATACATAACCCATGTGCCAGATTCGTTTCCCATCTGATACTCCTGTTCTATATCACAATACCATTACAATGGTCAATCTCATGCTGAATTATCTGTGCTGTCCAGCCGGAATATTTCCCATGCTGTTTCTTAAATCCTTGGTCAAGGTAATCAACCTCAATCTCCTGATATCTGGTGCAAGGACGAACGCCTTCCAAAGACAGGCATCCTTCCTCTGTCTGAAACGCTCCGGACTTCTTTGTGATTACCGGATTAATCATTGCAAATTGAAATGGACCTGCAGCCACCACAATAATATTCTTCTTAACGCCTATCATGTTTGCCGCCATACCTACGCAATGATCAAGATTAGCACGCAATGTATCGAGCAAATCCGTTACCACCTGTTTATCTATCTCTGTTGCATCCACAGATTTCTGTGCAAGAAATAATGGATCTTTTACTATTTTCTTTACCATTAGTTCCATCCTTTCCAAATATCCGGTTGATAACCAAGTGTGGACTGCTTTCCATTCCTTACTACTGGAGTTTTGATTACCTGTGGATTCTCAAGCACCTTTTCCAGCTTGTCTTCATCAGCAATATATTTAATGAGTGCAAGTAAATCTTTGTCTTTGCCTTCCCAGTTAATCATATTCTCAAGACCACCATTGACCTGAGCCACAGAGTTAAACTCACCTTTGCTCATGCCTTTTTCTTTCATGTCAATGAACTGATACCTGATGCCACGCTCTTTAAAGAAACGCTCAGCTTTCTTTGTGTCGTTACATTTCTTAGTCCCAAATATCTGTATATTCATAATCAGTATTCCTTTGCTATCTCTTCATCTATTCCATACATAGCCTTAAAATGTTCGAGGTCTGCCAGACTTTTTATCAGCATTACCTCTTCTATCTTACCTGTATGTATATCCTTAAATCCTGCAACCTGCTCGCCATTACAAATGCTTGCTTTGATTACCGGCTTCTTGTTTTCCTTATCATATGACTGTTGAGCTTTTTTCTTCTTAATCAGTCCCATTTTGCTCACCTTCCTTCGCCTGTGCCATCAGCACAAGCTTCTCAAATGACTGTGCAAAACGCTCATCATCCTCATTTGTCCGCTTCCTTGGTCCCTTAATATGATTCTTAGCCGAACATCGTCTTGCTTTCTTATTAAGATGTCTTTCCATAAGCATCCGGTCAATATTCTCATCTGTGTACCACTTGCCGGATTGATGAATTGCATATGCACCCTTGCCAAGTGCCATTGCAGCAACACCATAATCCTGCGACACCACAATATCTCCCTTATGACAGATACTGATCAGCTTATAATCTACTGCATCAGCTCCAGCTCCGACCACAATCACTTCACTGTAATCGGAATATAATACATGGTTCGTGTCACACAGCAATGTGGTGTGGATATTATATTTTTGTGCAATCGTCTCTACAATGTCCACTACAGGACATGCATCTGCATCTACAAATGTCTGCATATTCTCTTAAATCCTAATCCAAATTGTGCAGACGGTCTGCACAATTTACTTTATTCAATCTGTATAACAAAAAATACTATAAGTTCTAGTTGCTAATCATTTTCACTATGATAGTAATTATTTATCGGAGTACGCACTTCTATGAGGTTTCCGCTTGGATCATAAAATCTCACAAGTTTCTGTCCTCCTTCAAGCTCTGTAAGCTCCGTAACATAATTAAGACAAAAGTCAAATGCTTCCAGTTTTCTGATGAAATCTTCCATATCATTTTCTTCAAAGTACAGCTCCGTCATATTGTTATGAGGTTTTGTAGGTATTTTGGTACTATCATACCATACATTAACATCCTGCAGCACAAGTCCCTCGGACATTATTACATTACCTTCCTGTTTCAAAATAACCTGTAGTCCGAATAAATCCTTATAGAATCTGACGGATTCTTCTATATCATCTACGATGATCAAAATATTCTTTAATCTCATGCTTATCCATTTCTTTCTGTATCCATGTCATAATTACATCCACGAGATAATCCTGCTGCACCTGGCTTAATTTCCTGCCTGGCTGCATCTTATGCCATTTCCTGATACACTCTCTACAGCAGGTTGCCGTTGCGTGTTGAGCTATAAATACAGGATGTCCCTTCGTCGGTGTCTGTTTACCATCGTTGGAAATTACTGCCGGTGCTTCTCTCTTGGCAATAAAATCCTTTGCATGTTGCCGAATAGTATCCATTCCCTTTTCATTGATGTAATCTATATCTTTCTGCTTCAAATGAAAACTGCTACGGAATTTGGAATTACCCAATCTCTCAAATAGTTGCTTATACCATTCTTCTTTTGTCATTAGAATTTCACTACTTCCGACTCATGAGTAAATGATGAGAATGTAGCTGTTGCATTTTTAAAATAGAACACCTCTGTATTGCCATCATCAGCAGCATACATCTTCTGTAAAGAAGGATATGCATCAAGCATTGACTGTCTTGCTTCTACTCTGTCATCCTCAATCAGTTCACCAGCAACACGAAGCCACTCACCATTCTTAAATGCACAGATTTCTACCTTCGGATTAGAATGAATCTGCTTTGAAACATCCTTAACCTTACCTGTCTGGATATACAACTTTCCCTCAAAAATATGGGCTGTTCCAAAAGGTCTTACTCTTGGCTGGTTGCCTTCTACTGTTGCTAAATAATATGTTTCTGCTTCTTTTAAAAATTTTTCTACTCGTTCCATGTGCTTGTCCTCCTTTGTTTTATTTGAATAAATCCATAATGCTATAACTTGTTTTCTTATAAGAATCAGGAAAAACTAATCCATGTTATAGTTATATAAACAGGAAATCAGCAGCATTATGTCTGATGTATCAACATTTTCTTTTAAATTTTATCTCCAAAAATTCTCCCAATCAAATTACAGTATTGAAACTAATAAAAGCAAAACTACCGTAAATAACGAAGCTATTATTACTATGAATAATCCTTTGTTGTAATACTTGTGTTTAATCTGTGCAATATTAGAATTAATAAAAATCTGAGACAGAACATCACTTATTTTATCGTCATTTGTTTGAGACAGAAACGATTTCTTGAAATCTTTGTACTTTCTTGCAGATATGCTTCCAAAGAAAATATTAGATTCATTATGTAATTGTTCTTGTTTAAAATCTTCAGTATTAATACGAACAAACAATGCCTTTACAAGAAAATAAGCAGCTAGTGCCCACAGAACAACAGCTATAACAACAAGAAACAAAAAAAATGTTGCTTGTATATCTTTGCTTCCTTCAACTCTAACATATAAGTTTTTAATAAATACTAAAAATGAATTAACAGAGTCAGATGTTATACAGATTGTTAGTACAACACCAATTATTCCAATTAATATTCCAAGTTTATTATCACAACTCCCAATCCACATATCAACTCTATCTAAGACATTAAGTGCATATTCTAATTCATCAGAATCTTTTTTTGTATTGTTTACTGGGGAATCTACATTTTTCTGTCTTTGTTTTGTTTTTTTCACAACACTTCTCCCTAAACATTATTTTTTACCCATTCATCAAAATCTGTATAGATTACATCACAATGATAAAAATCTATGTTTGAATAGTAGCTATACTCATTTGATTTATGAGGTTTTATCCAAGTCTTATATCCTTCATTTTCTCTCTCAAGTTCTTCATGAACATTATCATAAAACAACTTACTCATCGCAATCGGTTCAATATTATTTCTATATGCTTTGTCTCCCAATTTGGATGCATCTACAACAGCTTGTCCAATCCAAATCTTATCATTTATTCCACTTCCCGATTGACCTGCTTTAACTATTAAATCTTCAGAACACCCAAGTCCAATTCCTGCTTTTATCGGTTCGTATCCGAAGTTTTGTAACTGTTTACGATACATTTTCATAAATGTATGTATTCGTACAGCTGAATTAAACATTTCAACCAAATCACTTTTATACTGAGTAGTATTTATACTATATACGCAATCCCCCCGAATACCTATCTGCCTATAGTTAGAATCATCTTTCAATATTGCAATAATTTCGGAACAAAATGCTCTAAAAACTCTAGCTGTTTTCTCATCAGCTGTTTTACATAAATCACTTGAACCAACCATATCAATAAAAATAGCTCCAACCCATGACTTTATTCCATTTGAATATGTAAATTCAGAATCATTTTCCGGTATTCTATCTTTTTTTACAATTTCAGTCTTTGATGATAATATTTCATCCACTCTATTTTTGGATATTTTATAATCATATGACATAATCTATCCCTCCTCGTACACTAAAGTATCAGTTAACAGAATTAGGTGCAATTCTGACTTTCATAAGTACTCCAAATGAAATCGACAAATGTTATGCTACTTCCGACTGCGAGTTTTGCGTGTCTTACTTCAAGTCCTTGAAACGATGCACTCTTTCCGTGTCCACTTCCAAAAGGATTTCTAATTTCTGCTAATTTTGTAGGAATTGCTCTTAAATTACCAAGCACTGCCTTAATAGCATCTGCTCCTCTGTCTGTAGGTTGCACATTTGATGGGAGCAAATTCAACGCTTTTATCGTTTTATCTGCCAGTTGCGGCACATCATCATCTTTAGTGTAAGATATCTGCATTTCTTCAAGAATCGTTTTACAGCAACTTTCAATTAACTCCTTTGCCATTCCGATTGCATTCGTCGGATTTTTTGTCTGCATTTCCACCATCAAATCTATTTGCTTTGATAAATATTCACTTGAGAACTTAGTTTTTAAACTTTCTGCTGTTTGAGCAATTACTATCGCACTTCCATCTAGTCTAGCCATAATTTCCTTACACTTTATATATATCTTGGCATATTTCTCATCATATCTTGAAGTACTACTCCAACATGCTAAATCTTCATAATCTTTATTGTATTCGTATTCCATCTCATCTTCATAATGATGGAATAAATCTATAATCAACTTTGTTCGTTGTGCATCCTCAGCCTCATTCAAATATGCCACTAATGACTTTCCTTTGGATAAGCCATATTTTTTCTTTATTGGCTCACCTACGCTCGCTGTCGTAAATTCATCAAATGTATTATCCGTAAAATCTAATACATATCCAGATCTATTAAACAGTAGTAAAAATGTTCCTTCTTCTTTTTTTGTAATAAATGACATTCTTATTCCACCCCCAATGCTTTATATACTGCATCTTCTGGACTAGAATAAGGAATTAGTTGAAAAGCACTCATTAATTCTGGTGGTACTGTAGTCATATCCGTAAAAGATGTTGTAGGAAGCAGAATTTTTTTTGCTCCACTATCAAGACAAACTTGCAATGTACTTGCAAGATTATCTACTTTCATAATAGTCCCGCCAATACTGAAATCACCAATTACAACCATAGAACTCTGCACTGGTCTACTAAGCGCTATAGAACATAATGCTATCAATGTTGGCAATGCCAATTTCTTAGTCATACCTATTCCTTGTAAATCCTGATAATTTATAACAAAGTCTTTATTTAAAACACCCAGAGAGCCGCTGATTCTATTACCATTTGCCTTAAGGAAATTGAATGCTGTATCTACAGCTTCCTTGCACTCTCTATCTGTTCCAAGTCCAGTACGATCAAACTTACCATTACCAGGAAGCATCTGAGATTCAAGTCTGAATACCCCAATCATATCTGATTTGCCATGTGATACTGTATAAACCTGACCTGGATTTAACATACCTTCTGGTATAAGCTTGCCACCACCCTGCTCCGGTACTGAAACATAGTGTTCAGACATATCAACCATATCTATGTAAGAAAAATTGACATCATAGAATTCCATACCACCAAGCTTCTTCAGTTGCTCTTTGACACGCCTTCTCATTTCAAGTGCAATCTCTAATACCTCCATTACATCTTCTTTTGAGAAGTTACCATCTGGATATAACAATTTCAAATAACCATCTACCATTTTACGAACAGCTATAGTATCACGCTGGTTTAAGTTCTTCCCAAGTCGGAAATATTTATCAATAGAATCACCAAATTGCTCTTTTCTTAGTTCGCGAATGAAACCTGCGAGATAATCCGTGATAAAACCATAATCATCTGTAAAATGTTCTGGTCTAAATTTTGGTATCTCCCAGCCTGGATTGTAACAATGCATTCTATCAAGAAAAGCTGTATCTGTTCCCATTTCTGGTGGAAATGGGTCAAATAGGCTTGAGGTCTTCAAAAGAACATCTACGCTCTGATTAATATTTCCAACAAATACCATTGAAGCCGATGCAGCCTTTTCTTCCTTTCCCCTTGCAAAAGAACCGGAAGCCATATAATCTTTCATAATCTGAATACCATCTTTGTCCTTAAATTTGATACCTGCAACCTCATCAAATGCTACAACATCCCACAGTCCTACTAATCCCATAGTCTTACGTCCCATGTTATAAAACAAATTAGCAACTGTTGTTTGACCTCCAGATATCAAAATACTATTTGGTGAAATTTCCTTATACAAATGTGACTTACCAGTACTACGAGGACCTAATTCACAAAGATTAAAGTTATTCTCAACAAGAGGAATCATTCTTGTGAGAAGAAGCCACTTCTCTCTGTATGAAAGTTCATCAGGTTCCATACCAGTTGAACGAAGAAGAACATCCAACCACTCATTTTTCGTAAACTCTTTTCTTCCTTGTTTGAGCTGATTCATATCAACATTAGGCATCTGGATAGGCGTAAGCTTTGTAATAGACACTGGAGTCAAGTCCTTCTGCTTAGATTTCTTTGATCTAAGTTCTGCACCATCTTGATCTACTATTCCAAAATCGTCATATCCATCAGAGCCATATTCTAACTGAACAATACACCAGATACCTCCACAAAGAAGTCTATCATACTGCTCAGGGTATTCCTCAGAAATAGGTATTCTTGTTAGTCCTAGATTCGAAAATGAAGCTTCATACATGTCCAGCTTCATATTAAGTTCAACCGTAATCATATCAATTACTGTATGCGCACCTTTCTGACGAAGCACGGATAGAACCTTCTGTGCTTCGTCTGGGCGCACATAATTATTAGACAAAATACTTTTTACCGTCTCAACTCCTCGATTTATTATTACTTCATCATCAGAATTGCAGTATTGTCCAAGTAAATATTCCAATACATAAATTGGAACATTTGCACCTTCTTTAATATGTTTTGTCAAATCTTTACGAACGATTTTTCCATCGAAAGTCTGTCTCAGTTTTCTATTTAATTCTTCTCTACTACCATCTTTCAAGGTTTCAGCTCCAGCTACAGTAGTATTATCTGCAACATTATCATCAGCTTTCCTATTAAATACGTCCATAAAACTCATTTTAACGTTTCTCCTTAATCACTAATTTTGGCTTGTAATAACGCCCATGCCATTTGAATGCACAAATTGTATTTTGCTAATATCAATAGTATTATCTTGAGCCTGTAAAACCTTCATATCCTCATTTGAGAATTCCGGACCAAGAATTACTTTTTCAAATACATCATTTTGAATATGTACATCATAAAAATATGCTCCATCAGAAAGCTTTCCTAAACCATTTTCTTGCTTGCAAAACAAAGCTCGTGTTTCCATCTCCTCATTCCAAAACTCATGTTTAAAAAGAGGCGAAAGAATTTGAAGTTCATTCAGAAACTTAATCATAGGGAACACAATGCATTTTTTTAGCTTTATATCAATCCCACGTCTTCCTGAAGGTAATATAAAACGTTTTTCTGGTATAATATTCTGCTCTTGATTACTGTCTTTAGATAACTCTTCTACGCTTTTATCAAATTCATCAAGCTTTTTTTCAAGGAATTTTTTTCGTTCACACTTCTCGTATAAAATGCTCCTTATAATAAATAGATCATTTTCATCACATTCCTTCTGCATAGCCTTAGCTAGTTTCTCAATATTAATTTGTATACAAACTCCATTATACCTTTTACTCTCTCGATCTTTTCTGTGCATTGTATATGCATCCCATAGCAAACGTGAATCGGCTTTTTCTGTAAAACAAGCAACAACAGGAAATGAGTTATTCTGATATCCTTTGTTTTCAAAAAAGCTAGTCAAAAATTGTATCTGAGCATTCTTTGAAGCATCTTCTCCATATCGTTCATTAAATAGTTCTTTTAATTCTTCATACAAAATGTTTGTATCTAATTTATCATTTGACTTTGTACTTTCCTTAAATCTCAAAGTGCCATTATTCATTATTGTTTTAAAAGTTTCAAAGTCAGTATAATAATATAATTCACTCATGTTTCTTAACCAAAGAATCCAAAATCATCTGCAGCAAATGCAATATCAATCTGAAATTCTATTCTTTCTGGAAGTTCTGTACTATCTTCCTTTTCAATTACTAGGTAGTACAATTCTTTGCTATCATAAGCTTGTGATTTAAGGCTAAAGTTACATCTAAATGTACGTTCCTGAACATCATCACTTGTTTTATCAGCTATTATCTTCTGTACATCTGAAATTTTCTTACCAGTCACATCAATGAAATATGCGTTATAGTTACATTTTTCTCTATTCAAGCCAACCGCTTCTTTCTGATAAAAATTCAAAGAAAAAATCATATTACTAATCTTATGATTTGCAGAAAGAAGATTTACTTCTACTGGTTTCGTATCATATTTATCCTTGTTACGTTGATATTCCTTAGAACTATTACGAAGGTGCTTGTACTCAATAAGTGGCACACACATTTCTTGTAAACTAATACCACCATGCACAAAGTTCATGCCTGAGCCAGCACTTGTTTTTATTCTGATACTTCCTCTTGGTGCATAGCCTGCATATTCTGTTCTTCCTGAAAGAAGATTTACTGGAAGTAAAAAGTCTGGATCTTCACCCTTTGTTAAAATTGCAAAACGCCTGCCATACTCAATAATTCTATGTGCAAAATCAGATTTTTCAGTTTTTGCTTCTTCTGTCAGTGGGCTATATGTGTATAAAAATCCATGATCAGAAGTAATCATAATATTTACACCGCTAAAATCATTTACAATAATTTTTACGAGATTTTTTATTTCATCTATCGTCTCTGTACATGCATTAAAGACTTTTTCCTCTGATGTATGACTTGTCTCATCAATTGTATCGTGGTAGATATAAACAACTTCCTTACCCTTTACCAATTCAGAACGCTCACTTCTCTTCATTGTTACAAGATCAGTTGCTTTAAGAACAATGCTATTGGCATTCACTTGCTGCAACAATTTCTCGCGATATGTACTATCTGTTGACTGACCATCATTCAACACCTTAATCTGGTCATTCTTGAGTTCAATATCAATTTCTCTATGAGGAAGTAATGCTGCCATACCAAATTTAGTTATTGTCGGAAAGATACCTTGCATGCTAGACAGATTAACCTTACCCTGCATATCCCGGCTTATTTCCTCTGAAAGAGACACTGCAACTTCATATCTCATTGCATCAGAAATTATTACATAAACTCTATTTTCAGCATTCTTAATCTTATTGTCATAGAAATTCTCCTGCCTATCAATTCCTTCAATATAGCCATGTTTTTCTAACTCTGATGCAGCTTCTTCAGACCAGTTGTGTCCAAGTCCATCTAAATACCAGTTTGAATAAAGCCTTTCAACCTTATCACATACACCTGTGAATAAATCCTGCAGGTTTCCACCATATGATTTCTTGCTATTTTCATAACTCATATGAAATTGACGATAGTAGGTATCCATCTTATAGTATTCCTTAGTATAGGCATTCCAAATGTTCTTTGCGCCAACAATATGAAATCCAGCCGCATTCTCTTTATAAAACTCATTCATCTTAGCAAGTGCAACGATACCTGTATAATAATCCTTGTATTCTTCAAACCATACCATTGTCCTACGAATTTCTGCAATAACAAATATACTTTCAAGACTTATAATTTCGTTAGAAATATCAGTCATAATCTTAGATAAAATAATTCTATTTAAACATGGAAGTATTTCTGTATCAGCTAAAACATCCGCTGTCTGTTTGGAAAGTCTTTTTTTAAGATGCATCTCTTCTTCTACAATTTCAGCTATTGCAACATAAGAATCAGCATCATCACTATGAATCCATTCAGAAATAATATCACTACAATATGCCTGTAATTGTGGTATCTCAGTCATAAAATTTGATAATCCATCAAAAACACTATCCGGAAGAGTTCTGCTTCCAGCAGTTAAAATGATGTGTGCAGCTAGTTTCCCAAGACTATGATCCACGTCACTATATCCAGTTATCTTACAAACCATACTCCAAAACAAATCTGATGCATCATACTTCACAAGTTCCTGATATCGATAATTATCATCTGTATCTAAACCCGCCTTTAATACAGACTTGATGATGGAAATAGGAACTGTTCTTTTTGACTCTACAATAGAAGCCATTATTGCAAGTTGTATCTTCGTAGGTGAATCCAACGAATCTGCTAGTTTAACTACATCATCTCTTCTCGACTTTGCATTAAAAAATTTTCTATATTTCTTTACCTGATTACGCAATGCAACTGATGATGGTATTCCCATCTCATCCATCCATATTGCAATCAAATCTGCTCTAAACTCTTCACTATACAATTCAACATCTAGAAGCCAGTTATCTTCTAGCTTCTCATAATTCATAGAATTATATATTAAGAAGTTCTGCATAGGTTCATCTACCGCAATAGTCTTTTTAATCTGGAAATTATTAGTTTCAGTAAGATAAAGAACCTTCGCATTAAGTAGATTCAAATCTGCAATCTGATCTGCAAACTCACCTTCCTCGTCATACCATATAACAATTCTTCGTTTATAAAACTCCGAAAATGATTCATTGAAACGCTTATTTAATTCCTGATTAATTGTTTGTAAATCCATGTAATCAATCCTTTACTTTATTTTCGCAAGCACATCTTTGAAGATTTCATAATTCTTTTTTACACCATCATCAAGATCTATGCTTATCATTTGATCCGCTAAATGATGAATTTTTTCTTCAAATACATGAATTTCATCATTCTGAGCCTTAAGGTTATTTAGCTTCTTTGTTAGTTTTACTTTATCTGAACCAGATGTACTCTCAATTCTTTTTGTTGTTTCTTCAATAGCGGTTCTATAACGTGCTTGTTGTTCGTGTATATAATCAGTACGAATACGAGCTAGCGTATCTGGCTGATATCTATGCATATATACAAGACATTTAAATCCATTTTTCTTTCCAGAATCAAATAGCCAGTATATCGGTCTTTTCCCAATTGTCCCTGAATATTTAGCACAATGATCCTTATAAAAATCACTAATAAAATAATTTCTAATAATATCTCTCACAGACCCCTTACCGCCAAGTACTCTTGCTATAAATGCAAGATTATCTTCTAAAAACTCTTTCCCATATAAAACCTCTACGAACTCTGAAAAACGTCCAACTATATCATCTGAAAAATACTCATCATCGCAAATTGGAATTATGGCATCATTGTCTGGTATAAAAGTATTATACTTAGAATCATCCCAATCTCCTCCTGCGTATATTAAACCAGCTTCATCTATTGAATATCTTCCAAACATACATCCTACTGCATATGATATAAAATCAACTATATCTCTTCGCAAATCAACAGACAGTAATGTAATATCTTCCTCTTCAACCTCTATCGCTATATTATCTGTTATCTCATATGCATCAGAAAAAAGTCGATTAATATCTTCCTCTAAACATTTCATCTGCTTTCTTCTATCTTCTAATATTTTATTCCACGCTTTAGCAGCATCTTCAATTTTATTACCTGAATAATACATTAGAAATGGATGTTTCTCAAATTGCCAACTTATCTCAGAAGAATTCCAATCATCCTTCGCAATTTCTACACACTGTCTGGTCTTACTTATAATAAAATCTTTATTCTTCCATACTATTGGAACACTTTCTAATGGTTTTTGGTCAAATTTAAGATTCGGACATAAAATTCTCAAAAACATCGTTCCTACACTTGAATTTAATAATCCTAGAATATATAATTCATCCTCTTCACTATTAGGAAAACATATTGGTCCCATTGCGTCAAATAAATATCCCTTAGGAGACAACCTCATCGAAAATTTACCAGCCGTTAATGCCGTCCAAGTTAATCCACCTTTAAAATAGAATGCCATATTCTGTGGTCTTGAACGTAACTTGCCTTTATCATTATAAAAATGTTGTATATCATATCCATCATTCGACCAATCAACTACATACCAATTGTTTCCATACCATTTTCTATAATCACCACCCTTATTATAAGGATACCATTTTATTCCATTGTTCTCTGTCTCCATTCTGCTTTTACAAATATCTGACATATTCGTTCTATCAACTTCATACCAAAATCTCATAAATCGATCATTATCGCCAGTAATTAACCCTTGTCTAGCACTTGCATAGTCTCCAATCTTTTCATCTTTTTCAAAATGTCTATAAACCATTTTCCCAACATTATATGCAAATGCAAACCCAGGAACTGTCAAAAAATTATCTTGAGACACATAATATTTGCCGACTCCCTCGAAAAACCACTTTTCTTTTTGTTCAACCGAATCAACTGCTCCTTGTTTTATGAACAATCTTCTATATGCTCCAATATATTTATTCGTATATTTTTTTCTATAAACAAAAGACGTCGAACCAAAATCAGAGCCAAATACACCTCTTCCATTATGAAGCATATTTATCAATGTATATTTTTTTATCAGCTTTTCTCTGAAATTCACGCAGCCTGCAAGTGTCATCCATACTGGTATGTTTATCATTGATACATATCCACATTCCATACTCATATCGATACATTTTTCCATAAATACTGTACTCATATCTACCTTTGTATCTGGATAATTATCCTTAACAAATGCACTGAGCTTTTCTCCCATATTTCCACTTCCCATATATGGTGGATTTGTTACAACAACATGATATTTCTGAGACATGGTTTTCGCTTGATTCGCAAGTGCATATACTTTTTCACATACATACATATACCATCCCATCATACGGACATCACTCAATGTCTGTTCTGATGTTACATTCCATGCATTTAAAAAACTATCATAGTCTTTTTGCTCAACAGCTAAAATAGAACCATACTCCTTTGCATCCTTAAAAACATCAAACATATATGTAAGAATCTCCTGCTGCTTCTTTTCCAACAAGAAGTCTCCATAATCTCCATCATACTTTAAGCCATTACTTTCTTCAATAGCGTAAACATGTGGCTGAATACCTCGGGTTAAAAATCTCCTATCATACTGTCTTGCTTTCATCATTACAGCAAAATATGCAAGTTGTGCTGCACGCTCATCAATATCCAATCCCCATAAATTATATTCTACAATACATGCAGCTGCTTCTCTTGCAGGATAACCATAGTCTTCGTATATTTTTATAAGTGTATCGAACAAAACACATAATATATGTCCTGAACCCATGCATGGATCAATGCATTTAATCTCCTGTGGATTTAACTTAACATATTCTTTGCGAATTTCCTCTAATTGTCTCTGTACATTCGGTTCCTGTTCTGCTTCATTAAGATAGTATTTCCATTCTCCTTTCAAAGACTCATTTGGATGACCCTCAAGCCATAATCTTCCTAAGCTGTTCTCCACCATATAATGTACAATCCAATCCGGTGTAAACAACTGTGTTGCCGCTGGTATTGTCTCTTTAGTAATTTTTACATTCTTTTTCAAATCTGCAAATACTTTATCCTTAGGCTCCGTATTGTAATACTGGTACAACCATCCTATAATCTGTACTTGATCTCTCCAATCTGATTGTGGAATATCTAATATCATTACATCGATTACACTGCCTGCTCTAAGTAAATAATCAGGTAATAACAATTCTGTATAATCAGATATCTTCTGAAACATTCTTGGTAATACATCACTCAACTCATTGCATTGAGAAATAAGTAAATACTTAAACAATTTATCATCTTGGTTTTCTTGTTTCATCTCAATTATTTTCTCTTTATTAAGATTAGTAAACTCTAGATGAAGAGCTTCTGCAATAATTTGAGGTTTGAAATTATTATTATCATCTGTAAAAACACGTATATGACTTGGTAAATATCCATTTACTTCCATAAAACGAATTGCTATAAATCTATTAAACCAAGTATACGCAACTTCTTCCATCACTTGGTTATATCCTTCTGTTTTAATCTTGCTAATTAATGCTTGTCTTTGTCTCTTTTCGACATCTGTCAACAGAATACCATTTACGCTATCTAAATGAATGTCCAGTTCTTTACCATCCTCAATACCAAATTGCAGTGCTTTCTGAGACACTTTTTCAATAAGCTCTCTTCTTGCCCAAATTGCATATTTTTTAATAGCATTTTTATCCATATGACCTTCTCCTTAATTTATCTGAATTCCATCATTACCTTTCAAATAATGTTTCATCTGCTTACGAATATTTTCAACATAATCATCAATATCATCTTCTGACCTAAGCACCTTTGCTGGAAACATTTGCTGCCTTGCAATTTTCCTTATAAATTCCTTCTTTGCAGGCTGTTTTTCCCCATCAATTTCTGTTGACTTAACAGTTAAAGTCACGTTGGATTTCATAGCAGATTCAATTGCCATAGTAGCCTGGTCTTTATAATTCCACATTGGAACTGATAAGCCATCAAGAAGTGCAAGACTCTTCTCGGCTGCAATCTGTTCTTTCTTCTGGCTAAAGAATTTATCTGCTCGTTCAGAAATAATCTTTGTCTCTTCATTTACCTTTGCATTCTCATGAATTGCCTCTAAGCAAGAACGTACAACCTCATATAAGTCCTCTCTTTTCTCTTCAAGCATTGCATTATGTGATTTTTCCACAATTATCTTCAGCTCGTTAAGTTCTGGAATACGCTTATAGTCATACTCTTTTCCTTCTATTATATGAGTAATAAGTCTCATCTGATTAAGAGCATGTTCAGCCTCTGGATCATGACTAATATAATCCAAATCATTCTTTAGTCCATCGACAAAACTAGCTGCGTTATCAAATATAGAAACTTGTGTCTTAAAGAAACTCTCTACATCCTTAAGATGATCCTGCATATCATAAAGCATATTTTCACTCGAAACAATCTTATCAATAAGTGCAATATTATCACTCTTCTGTGACAAAACATCACTTACTACCCTTATAGCATTGCGTACTGTTGGATAATCAGGATATTTATGATCATTGTATTTTTCACTTAACTTATTGTAATGCTCTTCCAATTTTTCAAATTCTTCAATTATAAATGCAATCAAACCATCTTCATCAGCCGGAACATCCATAACATCAAGGAAATCTCTGAGAAATTCCCTAGCTTCCTTTACCTTGAACGGGCTTACTACATGACGTTTAGTAATCTCTGTCTTTCCAACTTCACTCTTCTTACGAAGCATGTCTGGAAGTCTTGAATCACTTGGTTGGATTGTCATTCCACTATATTTAATAGTTACTTTCTGTTCATAAATAAGGAGTGCAACTACAGCTGCAATGTCAATTTCCCTCCATCCACTAGGAATGCCTTGATATCTTGTTTGAATATCTGACATCTTAGTTGTGATGTGTTTCATATCCTGCATTTCAAGATACTCTTCAATCTTCTGTGCTGCACCACCATTTGGATGTGTACCAACAATATATTTATCTTTACCAGTAAGAATATCCACAATATCCGAATCATTGTTTGCATTTGCTCCAATGAGTTCAAGGTCGTAATATACATGAGTCACAAGATATTCAAGTGCTTGATCCAATTTATCCTTTGCATCTCCACCTTTTATATCAATATGTTCTCCATCTACATAGAACTCTGCTGTCTCGATTGCTTTCTTTATTGCATCAATGGCTTCGTTCTCATACTTTGTAGCTTCATCTTGCTGATTACTAATAATAACTTGTACTGACTTAGGAAGCTGAGCCACATTTCTTGTTTTTACATATTTCCTGATCTTAAGAGCATTTTCAATAAGTTCATAGTACTTGCCATCCCCAAGAACAACGATTGCTTGTCCCTTGGAATTTGTCTGTAATCTAAGCTCATTCTTCTCTGTATCATCTGTTGCAATAGAATAAATCTGTAACTTCATTCCTCCTGTAACAGAACCATTTGCTTGACCATCCACATACTGATCATATGGAAAGTCATAAATCTTATAGCGATACTTTTTCTTTTCGTAAATATTTCCAAATACTAAGTGACCAATCCTTTCTATAATCTGTGCTGTATCTACTGTAGTATCTTTAATTTCCCTTGCAATATCCTGTTCTTCATCAGTGAGGAAATTATAAGTGTTTCCAGTTCTTCCAATGTAGTTCTGGCTAAGAAGTCTATCTAATGAATTACGAACCTGCTCACGCATTTGAATCTTATCCATATTGATGTTATCAGCCATAAGGATAACGATTGAATCCAATGTTGACTTCACATCGTTATCCAAATAACGAACTAAATAGAGAAGTTTTAATACATCTACATCCTGTGGCTTAATTCCTCTATCTTCATCAGCTGCAGTCTGGCATCTTTCAATTACACGGCGAATAGCACCATCCAAGAATGTATGAACAGTGTCATAAAAAAGATAGAATGGCGCAATGCTATGCTCATCTTTGTTTTCAATTTTTTGTGCTGCTTCCTGGAATCCTGAAAGCATAGATCTCTCTCCACCAGATAAGTGTTTACCAGCATTACCATGCTTACGGATTTCAGAGAATACCTTCTGCATTAGAATAAACTGATATGGAACAAACGGGAAATTCTTTGAAAAATCCTGTGCTGTCTCATATCCTCTGATGTCTAAAAGCGCATCGTCTTTATTAAACTTAAGTAAATTTCTAAGTACAGATTCACTTGTCTCAAAAACCTCTTTAAGTCTCTTATCAGCTTCATCAGTCTTAGATAAAATTCTCTTCTGAATAACTTCATCTGCTGATGCAGAAGATAAAGAAAGTCTCGTCTTAAACCTTGCCTGAATACGTGAGAACTCATCCTGACGAGTCTTAATGATTTCATCAAGGGCTTCCTGTCCGGTGCAAACAACCCATACCTTTCCTTCGCACTCACTACCAATCTTTTCTACTATCGACTGTAAATTGATAAGGTGATCTGTGTTACTTCCTATATACTGTCCTACCTCATCTATCATGAACAACAAACGAAAATTGTCTGCCTTAGTATTTACATAATCTTTAATTTCAGATACAAGCTGTGCAATACTCATCTCCACTGTCTCTGTTCCGTTGAACCAGTTACGAGATGATTCGTCACTCATACCAAGTACCTGCTGTAGAGTTTCCACAATATCGTCTTCGAAGAATGCAAATGCATCGCGTGTTTCGAGCCAAGATTGACCATTTTTCTCTTCAAATACTTTCCTAAACTCTTCAGTTTTTCCCTGCTTATCTATAAACTGCTCAAGTTTCGCAACTTTTAAATCTTCTCCATAAAATCCCAAATAATTGTAAAACATCTTTGCAAATACTCTAAGAACTGCAGTTGCATCCTTATTGATAGAACCTTCTATATCAATATTAAAGAGGATTGTATCTGTCTCACCTTTTGTTGCACGATCAATAAGCATAAAAGTTGCTGGATCATCCTCAAACTTAGAACGAAATCTCTCAACAGTCTTTACTCCATCAACCTCTTTATTCTCTAAAATGTAAGAAAGTATCTTTAAAAAATGAGATTTACCACTTCCAAAGAAACCTGAAATCCATACACCTATATCAGCTGTCTTTTCATTAAATGCATCTCCATAATTGTTAAAAAAAGAAATAAAATGCTTTTTTAATTCTTTAGTAATGACATACTCATTTAATTCTTGTACCAATACTTCATTGGCATTTTGGTCTACTTTTACAACTCCATTAATTTTTCTATCTATATCATCCTTAAACATCTGCTGTATCTTCATTTAATATCACCTCTCCACATTAAATTGCGTTAAATGCTCTATAATATCCGTTAGGCTCTAGCTTATCAAATAGCCTAAGTTGTCTTCCATTGAAACTGCCAGGATACATAACCAAGATAGGTATACTGGGAACCTCTGGCTGAATAGCTTCAAGCAAAGCATGTACTCTTGCAAATGGAAAAACTTCTCCCACTCCGGTAATAAGTAACACATCACGTTCTCTCTGTTCCTCTGGTTTTATCTTTTCCACAAAAGCTTTATTATTTGCAAATCTGAGAATCTGATTTTTCAAATATTCTTTTCCTTTTTTCTCTTCCATAGATGCAGCAGCCTTAGTAATACGCTTCTCATCACAAATTTCTAAAAATACTTTATATAAATTTTTCTCTATTACGTGACAATTTAAATCCTGATCAGTTACAATCTGTTCCGTGAAATATCTTACCGCCATCTCATCCTTCGGATCATAACAAAATATATGAATATTAACTTCATTACTAAGCCCATTTCCCTTAAGGAAATCTTCTTCTTGAATTCTTACTTTTAATTTATCCAAGCGTTCTAAAATATCGCTCATTTTCATTCTCCTAAACTATTTAATAAAAACAATTAAATGCTGATAAAGCAACCTCATTGCCATCTGCTCGTATTGCATTATCAACTTCTGAACAAATCATAATCGGATTAAGTTTTGTTGCTCTTGGGCTGTCAATGTATTCATTCTCAATTAGAATTCTATTGAGCACCTGCTTAATCTTATTTATGGTTGAATCACTCCAAGAAGCAACCTCATCATCCTGTTCTTGCAACCTCATAAAAAAAACATTTAACTCCATCTTTCCATAAGATAAATCCTGTTCTCTGAATTTTGCACCAATTACAGTAATCATAAAATCCCATACAAGACGATATTGCTTCATCATTGCATAAAGACACATCTGCTTTCCTACTTCCATTGGACTATGTGCTATCACTTTTATCAATTCATCATCCTCAAGACATCTTAGTCTCTTAAGGCACCCTGTTACAGTCCTTTTCAAACTTTTTTCTGTAGGAAACTGAAAAAGATTTTCCTCTATGATTCTCGAAGTAATTTCTTCATCACTGAGGCTTTCATCTGACATTAGTCTTGCAACAATTCTAGTTTCATAAAACAAAAACTGTTCTCTTGTAATTGCGCCACTTCCTCTATAATTACCCAAGATCATCACCTACTTTTTCTTTTTTCTCGTAATGAATCAAATCACCAAAATCACAATTAAGCTTGTCACAGATCTTTTCCAAAACCAACATTGATACCGGCTCTCCTTTACTCATTTTGGCTATCGTACCACTGCTGAGCTTTACCTCATTCATCAAATCTGTTTTATTCATGTTGTTATCAATTAATAATTTCCACAATCCGTTATAAGAAATACTCATCCTAAATACCTTTCTACAAAAGCAAGTTTTGGTGCACTTAGCTCCTTATATGTTATGTATACAAATTATACTACATTCTTAAAGAATTGACAATCAGGATGTCAAGAAAATCTTCGAGTTTATGAAGATTATGTTCTTTTATTTCAGATATAAAAAAAGGACGCAGAATCTCTCCCACGTCCTCAAAACTATCTGGCTTTATCTTCTCTTACCTTCGATGCTTCCTCATGTGCCGCTTCCTGCTTCACCGCATCCGCACCTCTAGCCTCAAATGCATCTGCATTATACTGATACTCCTGCGGCTCAGCGACCATCGGTGAATATACAATCTCTGCTTCTACTCGCTCAGCTTCTGCCCGCTCCGGCTCTGTCTGTTCCTGCACCTTCGCATTCTCCATATGCTTTTCCTTATCAAACTGAATATTCATAGCCAGATTATCCAGCTTATCAATCGAAGCTTCCAGATGAAGTTCCATTGTTACAAGCATCTTTTTCACTGCTTTCATAGGTGCAAGCACCGCCTTTGTAATGGGATGTTTCTGCTCTTTCTGAGAATAATCCACCTCCGACTTGTCAGCAAAAGTGCGAAATACATTGGCTGCTGTCTGCCCAGCTTCACGCAATCCTTTTGCAAGAAGTGCTGTCTTTGCTATATCCTTATCCGTGGTCTTGATTGCACCTCTTACATTTTCCCGGATATCAAGAAGTCTTTTCTTAATTTCTAAGAACTCCGACACCCTGTATAATGCAGCTCTTCCCTTTGCCTTTGCTTCATCAACTATGCTCTTTGCTGTAGATTTGACCTGTGCTTTCACTTCAGATACCTGCGACTTTATCTGCTCACATCTGACATTAAGTCGCTCCTGTGCTTCTGACAATGCCTTTTTTGCATTATTGACAAGTGTATCTTCCTGCATTTCTTTGATCTGATTCTGCATATTGGTGAGTTCTTCCGTCATGGAATCAATCTTTTTCTCCAGTCCATCCACATAGCTGCATATCTCAAATACATCGTTTGCCTGCTCTTTCATGGCGTTTTTCTTTAATAAGTCGAGAAGTTCTCTTATGACCTCCTCATTGGTAAGTGTTTTTCCTGCTTCCATATCCATTCTGTTTCCTCCATTCTGTAAATGGGGCAGCCTTGGCCGCCCCTGTAACATGATTACTAATTATCGAAAGGGTGTTGTCTCTTTATCCTTCTCTTTATCGAGATTTTCAGTTGCTGTCTTAATGAGCTTCGGGTACTTAATCATAAAGTTATCCTGCAATCCGTATCTCTGATTGTCATTCCTCCTTTATCTTCTGTTTGCTTGATTCTGATATTTCATTATCATTAAATTGTTTGATAGCTTTGTCAGATTCCGCTGACACTTTTGCACATGCAAAACAAAAAACTAAGTTTAAAATTATAACAACAATAATAATTGCTTTCATACAAATACTCCTTCTTATATGTAAGAAGTACCTATGAATTAGAACTCTTATCTTAATATACATCTGGGAAATATATACAAAGATGTATGTATGCGTGATTCCTATGAATCCCCATTACGCCCGCATACTTGGAACTACCGTCTAGTCGCATATGCGTTCACGATACACTAATTATTAATCAGCATAATCTCCTCTTTTGCCTTCTGAGGATAAGGACTTTGACACCCTTTGTGGTTTATTATCCATCCGCCATATATCTTTCCCTGCTCGCTATGCACCTTCATCTCTCGATCCATCAATTCTCATCGCGTAAGCTATGACTGATATTTGTCAGGAACTACACCGGATTTTTACCAGAAAAAAAGTTCCTTTTTGTGTTCTTTTGTGCTATCATATAATATATATTTAATGTTTTTATTTATGGAGGTTATTCAATGGAAGATATAGAAAGATCAAATCTAGCTAGAACAATAAAAAAATATAGAAAGGCTCGAAAACTTACTATGGAGCAATTAAGTGAAAAAAGTGGAATAAATTTATCAACATTAAAGAAATATGAAACTGATAATAGAAATCCTAAACTAGAACAGCTTTCTAAAATTGCAGAAGCGTTAGAAGTAAGTGTATTTGAATTTTTAGACATAGAGGTAAACTCTGTAAACGATATTATATCTCTTGTTAATAAAATGAATATAGCTACTGATATTGATTGGGATATTGATAATGATAAAGTATGTATTTCTTTTAAGAATAAAGAAATCAATAATTGTTTAAAAGAATACGCTGTAGATTACAAAAAAGACAATATATTAATCGAAAAAACAGAAACTAATTATGAATCTACACTTACAAGACTTATGCTTATAAATGACAAGCTCAGATAAAAATAAATCATTGCAACAGTGACCAAATTCTCGTGCAAGCGCGGATATTAACTCGTTGCTCACATAAATACAAAAATAAAATCCTGGTTTCACTTCGTATAACTTGCCATCAACCTTAAGACTAACCTCACATAACGCTATGCATCCACGCTTAATACGTATGCCTTTTATCCTTTCAGCTGCCTAGACTGCCATATTTCCACCATACTTTCCATCACCAGCAACCGGCTTGTTTAATATAATCTTATCTTTATCCTCGTATACTATATCCATCTTAACTAATAATTCCAATACTCTTAATCCACTTTGTAAAAAGTACTTTCCACTCACCAGTCTGTGCAAAATCATCACCACAGCCATAACCATGGCCACCTGTTCTGAATATATGAAGTTCAGCACTTACCCCGGCTTTTCTTGCTGCCATATAAAAGCCCACACTGTTCTCAGACAATGTTGTTCTGTCATCATCCGTTTCACATATAAATACTGGCGGCATATCCGGTCTTACAAGCTTATCCGGATTATACTTATGCAGTATCTTTGCCTTACTGTCACTGATTCTCTCAAGCACCTGTTCCTCAGACATATATCTTTTGCCTGCTTCAATACAATCGTCAATACTTATAACCGGATATGAACAAACAGCAAAATCTGGTCTTGCTGATAGTTTATCATATTCATCCTTATACTTATAATCCGCATACACATCACTTTCATACGCTGTTGATAATAACGCTGCCATAAAGCCTCCTGCTGAAAAGCCCATAACGCCTATCTTAGCTTCATCTATACCGAATTCCTGCGCCCTTCCTCTTATAACTCTCATTGCGCGCATAGCATCTATAAGTGGGACATCCTCTGCATTATCATGTTCATCTGATGGAAGTCTGCATTCAAGAACAAATGCACCTATTCCCATACTATTAAGCCACTTTGCAACATCTTCACCTTCAAAGTTGTATACAAGGCGTCTGAACGCACCTCCTGGAATAATCAATACTGCCGGAATCCTTTGTCTGTCTGTACTGTTACCAATACCATCAGGTATATAAGGAACAATATCCGGATCTGTAATGTTCTGCACTATATGCTTTACTCTTCCATCAGGCATATCTTCAGTGTAATATTTTCTTGTAAGCTTAAGGTTCTGCGAACCCGGAGCCCCATGCTCAAACAGCCTTATCTTGTTTACTGGTGTCTTAAACACCTCATTCTGCGTATCTGTCATATCTACTCCTCCCTGCTCTCAAGAAACAAAAGCTTATTAGCCTGTATGCTCAGCTCATCATAATGCATAAGCATATCACTCTCATCATATTCTTCTGAAATCACTTTATAGCCTTCAAACCTTATAAGATTCTTGAAATATTCTTCCACATCTGCTGTCTGCTTAACAACAACCTCACTGAATGCCACTCCCTCTTCTGACTCCTGAAAATCTGGTCTGTAAAGAAGCTCACCGGTAATTATATTTTCTTTATCGGCTACAAATACAGCCTTGGCATAATATTTGTTACTGTCCGTTGTCGCAAGACGTATTCTTCTTGGTGGTGCCATCGTCTTATCATTCATGGCATTCGCTTTTCTGACTTCTTCTGAATCAAAATAATCCTTTTCAATTATCATATTTAACCTTCTTTCTGTCATATAAATCACTCATAGTTTTACAATATCCAAAACAGGACGATATATTTAAGGTCCTTATGGATATATGTTCTAAACAGGCTTTTGTATCAGGGGAAACTATTTTTCCATTTTTTAGCCCCCAAAATGGAATTTATTTTTTCACTTTCTTTCCCCCAGTTTTGCATTAAATAAATTCATTTTCTTCTTTTCACCTTGCTTCTTTTTGAAAAATTAGATTTCCTTTTTTATGATGAATTTTGGAAAATTAGATTTGCGTGATACAAAGAAGTAATTGTCTACCACAATGCTAACTCACATAGTGCTAAACGTCAATTATTTCTTACCATTATATTTCATCTGGTCTGACTTCTGTTGAATTAACTTCACGCACCATCTGCATCATATAATTTTTATTCATATCACCATTATCAGGAACTAATATAAGTTCATGTATGCTGCTTGGTAAAACATATATCAACTGTTTCCTTTGGTATGTTTATTCCTTCATCTGCAATCTTCTCAGCAATTCTTCTTACAACTCCTGGTTTTATAATCTTCTGTTTCATTTGTCCTCCTTTAATTAATACCATGAAATCACCATTTCAAATTAGCCTTCTATATACGGCTTTAAAATGTGTATATGGCTCAAATTTAACTTTTTATGCTTTATATATTTTTAGGGAACATTCCTAGTTATATTAATCAGAAGTGTTCCCTATTTTTTACGATTTTTGAATATCAAAAAAGAGAGACATACATTACTGTACATCTCTCTTCTCTGAAATTTATTTTATCTTTGTACTTAAATCCTATTTAGAATTACTACACCATTTAGTACACCATTTACTACACCAATTATATAAGATTTTACACCAATTTACGATAAGTTACGATAACTTGGTAATCTCTCAAAATCGCATAAACACTGTATTTTCGGCGTTTTCAAGCACTCTGATTACATTCTGTCGTGGAATGTTCTAGTAATAACTGTTGCAAGTGGTAATAATCTGCTCTTTAATATGCTGATAGCATCTTCACTTATAAGTCTTGCACCACTTGTCGCCACCATAACTGGATCAACAACTATATTTCCTGCTTTATACTCTGTAAGCTTATCTGCTATTACCTGAATCAGTTCACCTGAAGCAACCATTCCTGTCTTGACAGCATCCGGATATATATCTGTAAATATACCATCCAGCTGCTCTGCTAAAAACTTAGGAGATACCTCCATTATATCTGTTACACCAGTAGTGTTCTGTGCAGTCAGGGCTGTGATTGCACTCATCGCATATACACGATTAGCTGTCATTGTCTTTATATCTGCCTGTATTCCGGTCCCTTTTTAGTCTTTATATAATCTATGAGCCCCGCCTGTTCAAGCTTTTTCCTTAATCTTGTAACATTAACAGTCAGCGTGTTATCATCAATAAAGTCATCACTTTCCCAAAGCTTCATCATAATATTATCACGCGAGACTACTTTACCTATATTCTCAAGAAGACTCTGCAGTATACGGTACTCATTCTTAGTAAGTTCAATCCTTTTCCCATTATACATAAATGTCTGGTCATTCAGGTTAAGTATACAGCCGTTATGTTCTATGATATTCGTACTCTCTGCAAATGAATATGTCCGTCTTAGCATTGCCTGCACCTTAGCTATAAGCACATTGATATCAAAGGGCTTTACAATAAAGTCATCTCCACCCATATTAATAGCCATAACTATGTTCATATTATCAGACATTGATGACATAAATATAACTGGCACCTTTGATATATTATACATAGACTCACCCTGCTTCAATGTGCTTCATTATTGTATTATTATTTACAAGCTATTACGTTAAGTATATATTCATACATTCTCTTAGTTGAAGATATGCTTAAGTGTTCCTCAGTTGTATGAATATCAAAAATATCAGGTCCCATTGATATGCAGTCAAGTCCTTCTATTTTGCCTGCAAGTATACCACATTCAACACCTGCATGAATAGCCTCAATAGTTGGCTTTTTACCATACATCTGTTCAAATATCCTTACCATGTCATCACGCAGCTTAGAATCCTTCTTATATTCCCATGCTGGATATTCACCTGTAAATTCAGCATTTGCCCTGAATGCTTCACTAATGAATTTGATCTGGCTCTTAAGATTCTTTAAAGCAGCCCCTACAGAACTTCTAAGTGAGAATCTAAGACATATACCTGATTCATCTAGTGAAATCACACCAAGATTAAGCGAAGTTTCCACAAGATTATCTATATCCTGGCTCATTCTCATTATTCCGTTAGGTAATGCCTGTATAAGTGAAACTGCCCTTGTGCTATCTTCATATGTTACTGCCTCTGTGCTGCAACCCTCTGATATATCTACAACACACTTTAAGTCTGCATCAGATGTAGCAAACTCTTCTTTTATCTCTTTTGCTGCATTCTCAATAGCTGCTTTAACCTCTGCTGTCTTGTCTGCTGCTACAATAATCTCAGCCATACATTCTCTTGGAATAGCGTTATCCTTTCTTCCACCGTTAAACGCTGCAAGATATACATTATTGTCTGTGATAACATCCCTTAATATTCTTGACATAAGAACATTCGCATTACCTCTGCCTTTATCTATTTCAACACCTGAATGGCCTCCTGTCAGTCCTGATAAAGTAATACTAAGCTTTGTTCCAGTAACCTTATTTTTATCAAGCTTTAGTGTAACTCTGCTACTGCAGCCACCTGCACAGCTTGCAAGCATGATTCCTTCTTCTTCACTATCCATATTAAGAAGCTTTTTGCCCTTTAACATAGATACATCTATGGAAGAAGCACCTTCCATGCCTACTTCCTCAGATACTGTACACACGAACTCAAGACGTGGATGTGCGATACTGTCGTCATCAAGTATTGCAAGTGCATAGGCAACAGCTATTCCATCATCACCACCAAGCGTTGTTCCCTTAGCAGATATGAAATCACCATTTACCTCAAGATCCAGTCCATCCTCATCCATATTCTTATCACAATCAGGTGTCTTCTCGCATACCATATCCATATGTCCCTGAAGTATTATAGGTGCTGCATCCTCATAACCCTTTGAGGCTTCCTTTATTATGATTACATTGTTAAGTGAATCCTGATAATATTCAAGATTTCTTTCCTTAGCGAAATCAACAAGATAATTGCTGATTTTTTCTTCCTTATATGATGGATGTGGGATATTACATATATCTTCAAAAAAAGAAAATACATTTTTAGGTTCTAATTCAGATAATACTCTCATAACACTGTCTCCTTTAAAATATTTATAATCTACAAATCTATTTTATTCATTTGTTTATCTGCTTATTTATTTGCCTATTTAACTACTTATTTATCTTGTTCATATATACAATAAACTGATTCTTATGAAGCAGCTTTATAAAATAACACAATCTCTCATACAGCGGCTCCGCTTTATCTCCAAAATGCTCTTTCACAAGCTGTCCTATATCATAAATACTTCTTACACCATCTATGCTATGCCATACAAATGTACCGAAATCATCTAGTTCGATGTAACTATATCTGGGCTTTCGTGCAATAAGCTGCGCTATTCTGTTAAAAATCCCCTTATTGTGTACTTTGACTTCTACATGACCTTTTTTGTTTTCCCTGCATTCGAACAACGAATTATGCTTTGGAACATAGTCTAAGTAATTATCCTTCTGCTTAGCCATAAATCAAGCCTTCTCCTTTAATCCTAGAAAATAAAAATCTGCCGGCAAAATAACCGGCAGACTCATTATAACATATTATTTATTATTTTGTCTTCTTTTCTTTTTTGTTAATAAATGCTACTAATGTTGCAACAAGACATGCAAAGAATACAAGTCCTCCGATATTACCAAGATTAATAATCTTTGATATATTAATAGCATCGCCAAGAGTATCTGCACCAACAGGAATAATAGCGAATACCGCTAAAAGGATACCAACCAGTCCTTCACCGGCAATAAGACCTGATGAATAAAGTATTCCCTGATTAACCTTAGCCTTACGCTCTTCTTCTGTAATACCTTTCTTCTTATCAACGTAAAGTCTTACAAGTCCACCAACCATAATAGGTGTACTTAAATAGATTGGAAGATAAAGTCCTACTGCAAATGGAAGCACAGGTATCTGAAGAATCTCAACTACTATTGCAATTGCAACTCCTGCAAATACAAGTGACCATGGAAGGCTGTTACCCATAACACCTTCAACAACCATCTTCATAAGAGTTGCCTGTGGTGCTGGTAATTCTGTTGAACCATAGCCCCATGCTGCATTAAGTAAATAAAGTACTCCACCAACTGTAATAGCTGATACAGCTACACCAATAAGTTCACCAGCCTGCTGCTTGTAAGGTGTTGCACCTACTATATAACCTGTCTTTAAATCCTGTGATGTATCTCCTGCTATAGCAGCAATTATACATATTACAGAACCAATACTTATAGCCGCAACCATACCCTTCATTCCAACAGCACCTGTTGCCTTAAGAATCGCTGATGAAATAAGAAGTGTCGCAATAGCCATACCTGATACAGGGTTATTGGAACTACCTACTAATCCAACCATACGAGATGATACTGTTGCAAAAAAGAAACCAAATATGATAATGATAATTGCACTAAGAAGATTTACAGGAATAGCTGGGATTAACCACATAATAATAGCAAGTACTCCGATTCCTAATACAACAAACATCATAGGAATATCCTTAGTTAATCTTGATTCTACTCCATCTGCCTTCTTACCATATCCCTTAAGTGCCTGCTTAAATGTCCTTACAATAAGTGGTAATGACTTAATTAAGCTTAAAATACCACCAGCTGCAACTGCACCGGCTCCAATATAACGTACATAATTAGACCATATCTGTGATGGACTCATCTGTGAAACTGGAATAAGTGCTGGTCCAATGATATTATCTCCACCGAATAATGCGATTAATGGCATAATCATAAACCATGCAACAGAACCACCTGCAAGAAGGTATGATGATACCTTAGGTCCACATATATAACCAACTCCTAAAAGTGCAGGTAATACATCTGCACCTACTGCTGAACCCTTATATGGTTTAATTGTAAAATCAACCTCACTTGGGAACACCTTAAGTCCATCTGCTATAAACTTATAAACAGCAGCAATACCAAGACCTGCAAATACTGTGCCAGCCTTAGCACCACCTTCTTCACCTGCAACTAATACCTCAGCACATGCCTGTCCTTCTGGATAAGGTAACACACCTTGCTCCTGGACTATCAATGCACTACGAAGTGGAATCATGAATAATACTCCAAGGAAACCACCGATTAATGCAATAAGCGCTATCTCAACTAAAGAAGGCATAGCTGTACCTTCCTCCTGCGCCCACATAAATAATGCTGGAAGTGTAAATATAGCACCTGCTGCAACCGATTCACCAGCAGAGCCAATAGTCTGTACCATGTTATTCTCTAATATGGAATCTCTTCTTAATATAAAGCGGATAATTCCCATTGAGATAACCGCTGCTGGTATGGATGCAGAAACTGTCATACCAACTCTAAGTCCTAAATATGCGTTAGCACCGCCAAATAATATAGCTAATAAAACACCTATAATAACAGATGTAACTGTTAACTCAGGCATAACCTTATCAGCTGGAATATAAGGCTTGAACTCTTTCTTTTCGTTCATACTCTTTCTCTCTTTCTTAATATTCTTATGCAAAAATCGCATATAATATAATATTATTAAAAAAATATAAAAATGTCAAATATCTTTCAGATATAAATTGTAAACCGTAAATAGTAAACATAACTTTATTCCTATGCAATTCCTGCAATCAGAACTTTGCAAATATATTAGTACTATTCTTAAGATTCTGGGCAATACTCTTGTTTTCTATCATTTTATTGCTGATATTGACTATATCCTCAACAAGATCCTGTGTGCTTATTCTTCAAATTTCACATCCTGAAGATTATCTCTTTGAGCTGTAATTCCATCTGCACACCACTCATAGGTATTTGTAAATATCTCTGGTGTATGAACCGTTTCAAAAAGATAAGTTCGATCTGCATTTCCATAATTGCCAAGAACTTCAAGTAGTTTCTGAATTCCTGTTCCAATACTCTCTCTATTTTCGACTTTGTCAATTTCTTTTAAAATCCGCAGAATATCTCCTTCTCCTGCAAGGATATTGTAGTTCTGCCTATTCAATATCCTCTTTCCATAAATAGATGTTCATATCAAGGCTCATCGCATATCCCCTGTCTGTGGAGAATTTTGTCGAATGAAAAGAATCATCCTTGTACATCTGCAAAAATTCTCTTGTGGTTTATTATCCATCCGCTATAATAACTTACCTTGCCGCTAAGCACCTTCATCTCTCGATCCATCAATTCTCATCGCGAATCACTGACTGATATCTGTCGGGTAATATACCGGATTTTTACCAGAAGAATAGAAGTCAAATCTATAAGTGACATAATTTCACTGGTAAATAAAATGAATAATGCTACTGAAATTGAATGGGATATAGATAATGAAAAGGTAAGTATTTCATTTAAAAACGAGGATATAAACAATAGTCTCAAAGATTACGCCTTAGATTATAGATGTAAAGATATTAATATAGAAAATGAATCTTCTGATTCTGAAGCAACTTTAACCAGACTTATGCTTATTAACAACAGTCTAAAGTAATTACTAACTATTTATTTTCTATGTAATTTCTTACAACAACATATATTTTAATTAAACTTGTCGCAAAATGTTAATTTATAAATATCATGTCTTTAATCCAAATTTGATGTCGTGAAAATTTAACAGCTAATAAAAAAATAGAGTGCAGATTCTAACTGAATCTGCACTCCTTTTTTGTTCAGATTATAAATGGTGCTTTTTATATCTTATTATATCTTATTATATCTTGTTATAACTTAATATCGACTTTTCCCAGTTTTCATGCATCTTTGCAGACATTATAGCTGGTCCAGTTTTTTTCTCGATTTGGTCCAGATTTGGTCCAGTTTATAAATGAAAATATACTATTTTATGGTAATTTACATTAAACTGATTTTTCTTCAAATCTCTCAAATCCACATAAACACTGTATTATAAAATCTGAAAAAACTCAAAAACAGCAATTACATTCTGTCGTGGAATGTTCTGCTGATAACATCCATCTGCTGTTCCTTTGTAAGGTCGATGAACTTAACAGCATATCCAGATACACGAATTGTGAAGTTAGCGTACTCTGGCTTTTCTGGATGCTCCATAGCATCAAGAAGCTTATCCTTACCAAATACGTTAACGTTAAGGTGATGAGCACCCTGATCGAAGTATCCGTCCATTACGTTAACAAGGTTGTTAACTCTCTCTGAATCATCATGTCCAAGAGCATCTGGGTTCATTGTCTGTGTATTAGAGATACCATCAAGAGCCCACTCATATGGAAGCTTTGTAAGAGAGTTAAGTGAAGCAAGAAGTCCGTTCTGCTCTGCACCGTAGCTTGGGTTTGCACCTGGAGCAAGTGGTGTACCAGCCTTACGTCCATCTGGCATGTTACCTGTAAACTTACCATATACTACATTAGATGTAATTGTAAGGATAGATGTTGTTGGCTCAGAATTTCTGTAAGTATGTCTCTTCTTAATCTTGTCAAGGAATGACTTAAGAAGCCATACAGCGATATCATCAGCTCTGTCATCATCATTACCATACTTAGGGAAGTCTCCCTCTGTCTTAAATGCCATAGCGATACCTGTCTCAGGATCTCTCTCTGATACAGTAACCTTAGCATACTTAATAGCTGAAAGTGAATCTACTACATGTGAGAATCCTGCAATACCTGTTGCAAATGTTCTCTTAACATCTGTATCAATAAGAGCCATCTCAGCAGCTTCATAGTAGTACTTATCATGCATATAATGGATAAGGTTAAGTACATTAACATAAAGATCTGCTAACCAATCCATCATCTTATCAAACTTAGCTACAACTTCATCATATTCAAGAACATCTGAAGTAACTGGCTTATAAGCTGGTCCAACCTGAACCTTAGACTTCATATCTACACCACCATTGATAGCGTAAAGTAAGCACTTAGCAAGGTTAGCTCTAGCTCCGAAGAACTGCATTTCCTTACCTGTCTGTGTAGCAGATACACAGCAGCAGATTGAATAATCATCTCCCCATGTTACCTTCATAACATCATCATTCTCATACTGGATAGAAGATGTTGTAACTGAGATATGAGCAGCATACTTCTTGAAGTTCTCAGGAAGTCTTGATGAATATAATACTGTAAGGTTTGGCTCTGGTGAAGGTCCCATGTTCTCAAGAGTATGAAGGAATCTGTAATCGTTCTTAGTAACCATAGAACGTCCATCGATACCTGTACCACCAACCTCAAGAGTAGCCCATGTAGGATCTCCTGAGAATAATTCATTGTATGATGTGATTCTTGCGAACTTAACCATTCTGCACTTCATAACAAAATGATCGATAAGTTCCTGTGCCTCAGCCTCTGTAATCTTACCAGCTTCAAGATCCTTATTGATATAGATATCAAGGAATGTAGAAACACGACCTACTGACATAGCAGCACCGTTCTGTGTCTTGATAGCAGCAAGGTAACCAAAGTATAACCACTGAACAGCTTCCTTAGCTGTTGTAGCTGGCTCAGAAATATCATAGCCATATGCAGCAGCCATAGCCTTCATTCCCTTAAGAGCATTAATCTGATCTGTAAGCTCTTCTCTTAACTGGATAACATCGTTAGTCATAACTCCGCATCCACAGTTAGCCTTATCCTCTTCCTTGCACTTAATAAGATAATCAATACCATAAAGAGCAACTCTTCTGTAATCACCTACGATACGTCCACGACCATATGTGTCTGGAAGACCTGTGATGATATGAGATCTTCTTGCAGCTCTCATCTCTGGTGTATAAGCATCGAATACACCCTGGTTATGTGTCTTATGATATTCTGTGAAAATCTTGTGTAATTCAGGATCTGGTGTATAACCATAGTTCTCGCAAGATTCCTCAGCCATCTTAATACCACCATATGGCATAAATGCTCTCTTAAGTGGCTTATCTGTCTGAAGACCTACTACCTGCTCGAGATCCTTCATTGATTCATCTATATATCCTGGGCCATAAGCTGTAAGACCTGTAACTACCTTAGTTTCCATGTCTAAAACTCCGCCCTTAGCTCTCTCTTCTTTCTGAAGTTCCTGTAATTTTCCCCAAAGCTTATTAGTTGCTTCTGTTGGACCTGCAAGGAAACTCTCATCTCCATCATAAGGTGTGTAATTGTTCTGAATGAAATCTCTTACATTGATTTCTTCTTTCCAAAGTCTTCCCTTGAATCCAGCCCACTGTGTCTTCTCAACCATTTGAATTGATCCTCCTTAAATATAATATATTTCAATGTACATTTTAAGAAAAATGTATTTCTTTTTGTACACTGTATACAATCTTAGTCAAAATAAAAATTGCCATGTATTATAGGATACTTATTGTTCCTATAAATATACATTGACAAATCCATAACAATTTGACCATGATTACTCTAACATGCTTCTGATAATAAATCAATAGGTTTAACAAGAGTATTTAATTTTGTACAATTTAAGGGGAATATCGTGAAATATTCCCCCTTTATTAATTCAGTATTCTTCAGTACTTCAGGCTGTATTAATGTTATTTACCAATAAATTCCATTACCTGGCCTTCACTTATAAAACCAACACTCTTTGCCACGCACTCACCACTCTTAAATAAAAGTAATGTAGGAATTGACATAATATTATATTTCTCTGCAACTGATGATTCCTCATCCACATTAATCTTTACAATCTGAACATCATCCACCTTAGCTGCAACCTGTTCAAGAACTGGTCCTAACATCTTACATGGTCCGCACCAGTCTGCCCAGAAATCCACAAGAACCGGCTTATCCGCTTTAAGTACCTCATTATTGAATTCACTTGCTTTTACATGTTTAATTTCCATAGCTTATCTCCTTTACCTATAATAATTATTATATCATATTTCTCCGCATATATTCAAATCTTTCTCTTCTCATCTCCACAAGCATCTGCTTAATATTCCACTTTTTATTAGTATCTGTCAATACAGCCTTAAATGATACATCAAAACTCTTCTGTCTCATTTCAAAGAGAAGCTTGTCCATATGCTTATCTGTCACATCACAAAATACAACAAGACTCTCTTTATTTTCTTGTGGCTGATATCCCTCTGCATCTGATAATGATATGCCTCTTACATCAGCTGCAATCTCTGCCAGAGTCCGGTCTGTATCTGACTCATTAATGAATCCGCTTATAATTCTCATATTAGATGCTGCTTTAATAATATCCTGAGGTCTCTTAACATTATATAACAATATCTTTTCCAACATTAATTACCCTTCTTTGCCCTTCTTTTAGCAATAATTTCTTTGATTTCATTAATAGATTCTTTATGTACTCTCGAAACAGCATTAGGATTTCTCTTAATAATACTTGTAATATGGCTGTATCTTCTATCCGCTCTCTCAGATAACTGTCTTCTTTCTTCAGCCACTGCTGCCATGAATTGTTCCTTTTTCTTATTAAATTCTTCTTCTGCAAATGTGGCCGTAATCTCCATTCTTCTGGCATACATCTGAAGCTGTTCATTCTCTTTCGTAAATTTCTCAAGTGTCGCCTTAAGGTCCATAGCCTCATTAATTGAAACAGCAAAATCTGCTGCCATGTATATTGCCAGAACTACTGCAATAATATCTGCTATTGTTCTTGGAATCATAAGTACTGCTGCTTCGATGGGCTTGTGTATTACACACACAAGCAAAATAGAGAATGCTCCCCATGCAAGTGATATAAAGAAACATATATGCCCTTTAAAATTAAGTGGAAGATTGCTGTAATCCCAGTATCTTACACCAAAAAGCTTCTCCATGCAGCAGCCTGTGCAGAATTCAAGTATTGTAGATGATACCATTCCTAGAAGAAAGACCAGTGGAACAATATCTTTCACTGCAATCGTACTAATCAATATTACAATTGCCCCTGAACCATATATTGGCAGGAATGGACCATGCAGGAAACCTCTGTTTACCCACTTATGTTTCCTCACAGAAACATAGCAGCATTCCCATATCCAACCTAAAAAACAATATATAAAGAAAAAAATAAGCCATTGCGATACAGCGTAATATCTCATAAGCATACCTCCATATTTAATCAAATGAGAATATGCTATATATACCTACTTCAGAGTTTCACAGAATTTATTAATAATAAGTGCCCTTCTGTTTCTGCTGATTTCAATATATTTGCCATTTCCCACTTTCGCAAGATTCTTCTTAATGTTAGTTATATAAGATATATTAATAAGCACTGACTGATTAATATAATGAAATCCCTCTGTAATAAGTACTCTGTAGATTTCTACAAGACTACAATACAATTCAATTTCTCCAGACTCGCGTGAATACATAGTAACTCTTCTGCCACCTCTTGCAAAATACATTATGTCCGCGACCCTCTCCTTATACACCTTTCTCGAAGATTGGTATACAAAATAACTTTCATTATCAATCTTAATTAGTTTTATCTCCAAGTAAATTTTCTCCTCTCATATATAATTCTTGCATGCCCTTCTAATTATATATGATATACAAAATATTTCAATGGAATAATTGTGCATCACTATACACAATTTGGTCAAATTTTATTATCTCTGATAAACTATCTTTCCTGAAGATATAGTATAATGTATTTTACCTGGTAATTCCCATCCGATAAAAGGACTATTAGATGCCTTTGATGCAAAATCTTCTTTCCTTACGGTCCATAGTTCTTTTTCTCCAAAGATAACTAAATCTGCTGCTGCTCCTTTAGTAATACTTCCCGGTATCATACGATAGAATTCAGCAGGATTCTTACTCATTAATTCCATAAGCTTCATTAAAGATATATGTCCCGGTTCTACCAGTGATTTGATTCCAAGTGCCAGAGATGTCTCCAGACCTGTAATTCCACTAGGTGCATTTTCTAATGGTCTGGCCTTCTCTTCATCACTATGTGGTGCATGATCTGTCACTATCATATCAATCGTACCATCTTTAATACCTTCAATTATCTTAATTCTGTCTTCTTCCGTTCTTAATGGCGGATTCATTCTGGCATTAGTTCCATACTTAAGTACCGCATCTTCTGTAAGAGTAAAATGATGTGGAGTTGCTTCAGCATGCACATCAGCACCAAGCTTCTTGGCAGTTCTGACAATTTCCACTGAATTTCCTGAGCTAATATGCTGTATACATACCGATGCTCCTGTATGCAATGCAAGAATACAATCTCTTGCAACCATAACATCTTCTGCTGTAGCAGATGCACCTCCATATTCAAGCTGTTCAGCAACTTTCCCCTGATTAACTCCTGGTCTTATTATAAACTCTGGATCCTCTTCATGAAGACTGATTGGTAAATCCAACTCTGCTGCCTTCTTCATGGCCTCTACAAGAACATGTTCATTCATAATCGGAATTCCATCATCTGTAAATCCAACAGCTCCTGCATCAGCAAGTGCTTCCATATCTACAAGTTCAACACCTTTTAATTCCTTAGTTACAGACGCTGTCTGCAAAACATGAATTCCTGTTGTCTCACCTTTTTTCTGAATATACTCAAGAGTTTCAATATTATCAACTGCTGGTTTAGTATTAGCCATGCAGACTACACTTGTAAAACCACCTTTTGCTGCTGCTGCTGCTCCAGTAATAATATCCTCTTTATAAGTAAATCCTGGATCTCTGAAATGTACATGTGTATCCATAAGTCCTGGTGCAACAATAAGTCCCTCTGCATTAATTACTTCTGCACCTTCCATAACATTAAGATTATATCCAGTTTCCTCAATTATATTATTCTTAATAATGATATCCATAATCTCATCTGTTTTACTGACAGGATCTACAACTCTTCCACCTTTGATTATAATCACCGATGTATCTTTCGCATTATTATCATCATTATCCTGTATCTCCGTACTTTCTAATACTCCTATATCTTCTAATTTTGTTCCACATTCAGAACAGAATAAGGCATCTGAATTATTAGAAAAACCACATTTATTGCATCTCTTTTTAATTTCTGTCTGCTCATTTTTTACAGAAAATTGCATTGCAGACTCCAATCTGGAACCGCAGCCAATACAAAATACTGCATCAGGTGTTGTACTACGCATTCCGCAAACCGGACATATCTTTTCATCTCCACCACTCACACATCCTGTATTCTGTATATCAGTCTGCATCTGCACTGGAGCTGTATACATAACAGGCGGTGCTTGATGTGTAACCTGTACTGTTTCTGGTTGCTGTGGCTGTACCACATGTACCTGTGGCTGCATATTCGCTCTGCTTACTGCGGGTACATCTATAGAATCAGCATATTCACCGAGTATATCCCATGTCATATTCTCTGGCTGTTTAAGCAGTTCCTTTAACCTTACCATAAATGAAACATCTGAATTCATAGGTGTTCTTATCATTCTGAGTATCTCATCAAGAAAAACATTATAAAATTCACCATTATTGTAACCTGTAGCTGGATAATACAAATATAAAGCCTTTCCCGTAGCAGATTCAATTAATACAGTATCAAGTGAAACCATAACATTACCATATTCCATATTATATGCAGAAATGCCTGCTAATGCATTGACACTGCTCCTCATAAATACAGAAAAAGTATGCTGGTCTATAACCCTGTTCTTAAAAAACTCTTTAGCTGTCTCATATCCCGCTATTCCATACTCTGCTGTAAATCCATTATTATCTGACACTATATGAAAAGGGAGAAATCCTTCTACAGCTGTATTTGAAAGTAATTCAGCCATATTCTGATTAAGCTGTTCATCTTTTGTACTCTTAACCTTAACACTCACCTGATTATTCTTGGAAACAACCTTTACTTTTCCCATAAATGCATCCTCTCTTCCTAATTATCTGAATTATTATAGATATATTTCGTATTATACATCACAATTGCTTTATATGTCACTCAAAAGAAACTATCTTTGCCTTTCTGCTTATTATTCCATTAATATACACAAGAACATACTCCTTATAGGTTATTGAATCTCTTGCATACATAAATGGTTCTTCTCTATAAAGCAGACACTTATATCCCTGTCTCTCATATTCATTCAGATTTGCTATTGCTTTTGCATGTATCACATTATGAATTTTCTGTTCTTCTCTTGAAAAAGCTCTCTGTGGATAACCTGATGCCGCTTCCCTCAAATCTGCTATTATTGCATCCACAAACGCAGCATGTTTCCTCATTCCAAACATTGCCGCCAGCTGTATACTTCTTAACCCTGATGGTTTCTTCTTATAAGCTTTAAGTTTTCTTCTTATTGAATTATCTTCAACTCTCTCAGCTATATCTATAAGATAATCTACAGCCTCTTCATAAACACAATCCGGGTATGAAACATAATACTGGTCTGGCACAGACTGAAATCTCTTAATTGGAGGAAAATCCGCCAGTTTCATAAGCACACGTTCAGCATCATTGCATACCTCTTCTCCAAGATATCTATACTTGTCTCTTATATCAGCAAGCTGATATTCAAGCTGGCGTAAATATTCATATCCTTTTATCCAGAAATGCCCCATGCTGCCATAATTAAATAAATATGTTCTTAATTCCAGTCTGCTGAATTTTATTGTAAATATATTCTTATTCCCCTGATTAACTATAAGCATATATCCATCTTTTAACATCTGCACAGATGGTATCTGTTCCTCATCCACATCAATATATTTCCCAGTCATAACTGAATCTTTAAATACAAGAAAGCTCTCCACTGCATCATTCATAAGATAAGCAACAGCCCAGTCTTTCTCCCCTTCCATGTGAACAGGACAGAATACATTAAGTTCAAATACCTGTGAAAGTTTAACGAACGCATCATAATCAGAATCACGCACGTCATTAAGCATATCATTTTTATTATCTTCTGATACATAATCCACAATTTTACTCATCAATTACACATCCCTTAACATAAAGAATTGCGTTTTACTGAAACTCTGTTACATGCTTTCTCATCCACACTGGCATAAGATTTCTCTGACATTCAGGATTATGGCGATGCTTAATTGCTATAGTCTCAAAAAAGATTTTCCACATATCTGTATATTCATCCTTCACATCTTCTGTCTTTGCCAGAACTGACATATCATAATCTGTAAAATATCTTATATACATCTGCCCATCAGTAGTATGAACTACAGACTTTTTTCTGTTATCATCAATTATAAGCCAGTTCTCAGAAGGCATTCTGTCAGCAAAATGTAAAGAAACTTCATATATAACATCGCTCTCTGGTTCAAGATGACACACATATACTTTGTTATCAATTGAATTAAACCTTGCAAACTCCGTAAAATATCTTGTCTCGTGCAAAACCTTCCTGCGTATATCCTTAATTCTCATAACATCAGGGTCATTCCTCATAAATGTTATATCTGATCCAATCTTAAATCCTTTTATCAGAAACCTGTAGGCTGTATCTAATGCATCCTGTTCTGACGATAAACATGCATAATACACACATGCATATGCCTCTTCAGATATCTTATGTTTTATTGAGCGCACTACTTTCTTATACTCTTCTTCATTATACTCAACATATATATATTCATCGAATAAAGAAATCTGTTCTTCTCCACGCTTTTCAAGTCTAACACATCCATGACCTACTTTCAAAGCCTTCTCCCATGCATGATATATGCAACACATCATATCTTCAAATGTATTGTCACATGTAAATATATACATAAACAGACCTCCATATAAAAACTCTTCATTACATCCATCATATATACCAACACTTTCTATTCAAAAAGTGAAAGCTGCTGATACTTTTCATTCTGATGCGTAATCTCCCAGTTCTCCTTGTGATTATCATCAGTCAGACAAGACGTTATATATGACTCCTCTATTGGTATTCTATACATCATTCTTCCATTACATGTTATAAAATAATGTGCTCTCTTAAGTACTACACCAATCTTCTTTAATATATCAAAATCAAGCTTCGCATATCTTCTAGTCTCCACTATTCGTCTGGCAGACTTAGGACCGATTCCAGGAATTCTTAAAAGCATATCATATGATGCATTCTGTACTTCGACAGGAAACTGTCCAAGATGTCTTATTGCCCAGTCACACTTTGGGTCAAGCTGTTCATTAAAATTAGGTCTGCTCTCTGACAATAATTCATCTGCCTGAAATCCATAGAACCTAAGAAGCCAGTCTGCCTGATATAACCTGTGTTCTCTTAATAGTGGAACATCTGCATCCAGCTGTGGCAATGCAGAATCCTCATTAAGTGGTATATAAGCAGAATAAAATACTCTTTTAAGATCATAATTCTTATATAAATGCTGCGTCGTTCTGATAAGCGTAAGATCAGTTTCCGGTGTCGCGCCTATTATCATCTGTGTACTCTGCCCTGCAGGCGCAAATGGACGCTTTACACACATATCCTTAGAGACCGCCGGAAGCGATAACTTATCTCCTGATTCCAATGCTGTCTTCTGTGTTCCTGATAATGCTGCTTGACCGTTATCCGTCCCATTCTTGTTGAATATGCTTCCTGTCAGATATCTGTTAATACTGCTTCTTTCCATTCGTGCATCTTTTCCCAATGCCAGTCTGTTAGCCGCAATTGTACCTGTAATCTTTTCCATAGGCTCAAGAATAGTCTTAAAACTCTTATTAGGAGCAAGCTTCGAAAGGCTCTGTGCTGTAGGCAGTTCCAGATTAATACTTACCCTGTCTGCAAGATACCCAGCCCTTGAAAGCAGCTCATCTGGTGCTCCCGGTATAGCCTTAACATGTATATAACCATTAAATCTATACTTAGTCCGTAAAAGCATCAGTGTTTCACATATTCTTTCCATAGTATATGACGGATTCTTCAAAACCCCAGAGCTTAAGAATAATCCTTCAATATAATTACGCTTATAAAACTCTATAACAAGCCTGCATAATTCATCAGGTGTAAATGTAGCCCGCGGCACATCATTAGAGCATCGGTTCATGCAGTATTTGCAATCATACACACAATGATTAGTCATTAAAATCTTTAGAAGCGAAATGCACCTGCCATCAGCACCAAAACTATGACATACACCGCATGCCACGCTGTTCCCAAGGAAGCCTTTCTTTCCCTTCCTGTCTACTCCACTTGATGTACATGCAACATCATACTTGGCAGCATCTGCCAGAATTTCTAATTTCTCCATAGTTGTAAGATCTGAATATAATTCGAACATATGTTTATTATAAAAACATATGTTCGACATGTCAAGCATTTTAATCAAAAAAATAAAGCCATACCTTATCAGTACGGCTCCGTCTTTTTCAGAACAAATGCATCAACTATTTTCTTTACCGTGGCAATTTCTTCCGAACTGCACATCTTCAATTCATCAATTATATCTATACTGGCTCTATTCCCACGCATATTTCCTAACATCAGATAATCTGGTGTTACATTAAGATAATTACATATATCTACAAACAAAGTTATGCTGCAATTGGTTCTTCCACCTTCAATATTAGAAAGATATGTCTGCGACACGCCCAGCTCTTTAGCCATTTCCGTCTGTTTTATACGCATTTCCTTTCTTCTCTGCTTAAGCCTGGGTCCAATATTTATAATTCGTTCTTTCATAACTTCCTCACACGAACTCTTTCAAATTATTGATAAAATTCATTATTATTTCCTGATCTTTCTGAGACATGCTGTCAAATATATAATCAAGAAGCCGGCCTCTGACATCATACAGATTTAAATACATAGATGGGACATAACCATACAAATCGTAAAGTCTTATAAGAACCATTGCATCCGGAAGTTCCTTATTATTCTCAATTTTGCTGTATTTAAATCTTGATATTCCCAGATTATCTGATATAACCTGTTGGTCAGTTATACCATTGACATCTCTAATACATTTTAACATAGAATCCTTAGTTGAATCCTTGTCAATAGATTTAAGCAGTCTGATATACTTTACAGTTTCATCTGAAAAATCAGCTATCTTCTTCTCACACATATAAAGAATATGCTCACTCACAACGCCTCTTACATATTCCTTCTTTGATTCTTCGCCAAATGTCTCTATTTCTGAAGAAATCACATACCTGCATGGCTTTTCATCGACATCAACTAACATCTTGTCAATATCCGCCCCTGAATCAGAAAATTTTCTGAGGTCAATGCCTGACACCATGCTCCTTCCCGCTTCCCTGTTAGAATACTCTGGTGTAGTCATGCCAACCCGCACAGCCATTTTCGCCTGATCGTAGTCCATTAATTTTCTATATATGCTCATTCTTTTGCAAAATGCTTTGTAACGATCTGTATACTCCATAGCAACCCCTGTACATTAGTATGATTACTATTAAATTTTAGTATACGCACATTCCGCACATATATAGCGTTTATTGCAAATTAGATTAGTGCAAATGTTTATGTGCAATTAATGATAATATTTTGATTTTAACATATCGGAATAAGTTTCTTAGTGTATAGAATAATATTTGTGACAGTTAATAGAAATGTTGCATAATATCGCAAAAATACATTTAAGACATTCAAATGTACAGTTGAGACATAAGCCATTTAAAAATAATTTCTAACAAAATATAATTAATAATATCTTAATGAAGGAGGAAAATGTTATGAAGAAAACAATTAAGTCTGCATTAAGCAAAGGCGTTTCTGCCATGCTTAACCGCACTTTAACTTCTGGTGCTAATGCTTCATCAAGCTACTATTTTAGCCAGCCTGTTGAGCCAGCATCATTAAAGAAGTTTAAGAAGACAAGATAATGGTAGAGAAACTTTCTCGCCACATAGCTTTATGGCTTATAAAATCAGGTATACTTGAGAATGATGACATTGATTTATACATATACGCAATACAATATTTATTATTGATTATTAATCCGACAATTATTTTCACAGCGTATTGTATAGCCACTCATAATATAATGATTGGACTAATTGAAGTATTTTCGTTTTTGCTCATAAGAAAATATTGTGGTGGTTATCATTGTAAGTCTTCTATGGTATGCCTGATTTTTTCTGCCATAATACTTATTGTGATGGCATGGCTTTCTTCCTTCATTAAGCCATCATTATACATGTTTATTGCACTTATAATTGCTGATATGGAATTAATCATTAAAGGACCTGTAATATCTGTTAACCACTCAGTATCAGACTCAGAGAAAAAATATTACCACCGTTGCCTTGTAGGTATTCTGGCTGTTTTTAACATTATTATTATCGCAGCTACTGTCTTACACCTGTATAGAACAGCCAGCTGCATATCAATTGTAATTATTTTCTGCTTTATTTCACATATTGCATGTATGACAGAAAAAAACAGGAAGCTGTACTATTAATTCATACAGCTTCCTGTTTTCTATATCATAAGTATTATTGATATTGTAAATTCATTTTCATCAAACTGTTCAATGTGGCTTCCATGATATTTATTGACAATCTTATCTATGCTCTTCATTCCATATCCATGTTTTCTGTCAGTATCCTTCTTAATTGAAATGAACTTTCCTCCTATTATTTTAGGTTGAACAACACATGAATTCACACATTTTATAAATGTTGTCTCGTGCTTTCTCTTAACAACCAGTTCAATATATTTTTCATTAATTTCCTCACATTGCTTCGCAGCTTCATATGCATTCGATAATATATTACCAAACAAAGCTACTATATCTGTGGCAACAATATCATCTATTGTGTCTGGTCGTATATCCACAACAAATTCTATATTTTCTGTATAACTCTTACTGCTATATTCGCTTATAAGACCATTAAGTACATTATTATTAGAAAATGTTGTTCTCTTCTTAATATTATATTGTTCCATAATTGAAGTAATATAATCCTTCAAATCACCATTAGTCTCCATACCCAGCATTGTATTAAGATGATTATTCATATCGTGTCTTAATATTTCAAGACTTTCGTTCTTCTCATTCTCAAGCTTATAATATCTTGCGTCTGCCTTTTCCTGTTCAAGTTGAACCTTTATTCTCTGTGTTTCAGCATTACGCTCATTTATTCTTATATTAACCCACAAAACTAATATATCTGATGAAACCAAAACCATAGAGCTTATAACTATCCATACTGTTTCCTTACGATTGAGGCTCAATTCAGATTCAATTATATAATATGTAATAAACACCAATAAAGATGCTAACAAGGATGCTATAAGTAATACTATTGAAACATCAAAACTTTCAACTGCCTTGCTTTTGTTTCTAATAATTACCATTGTTTCAACAAATATGAAATATACTATTTTGCATAATGATATTACAGCTATTATAATTGCAAGTTCTTCTTGCTTAACATGGCGTATTCCAATAATATATTCAGTTGAAAAGAATACCAACTGCTCAGAAATAGCCATCATTGCATTATAAATCAAAGCCCAGAACACTGCCGACCTTTTGCTCACATTAAACAGCAGCGCCATTAATACAATATACATTGAGTTGTTAATTGCCGTAATAAAATATATATTCCCCGTCAGAAACACGCCAAACATCACAGCATGTCCTGCCATGATAGCAATGCCGGTCACCCACTGTTTATATCTGTGTTCATACATCTGCGACATACTCATCCACAATATTATAGCTTCTATAATATGTGCAAATGCATAACTGATTATAATCTCCATATCCACCTACTCCTGCCCTGCCAGATACAGAAGCATTTTCTGCTTGAATGCAGTTCTTTTTTCTCTTGATAAGTCTATTGGCTCTTCAATGCCCTTAAGCTCAATATACTTATCAGTAAATCGCTCAACTCTTTCTATATTAACAATAAAAGACTTATTGACAAGAAAAAATTTATCCTCATCAAGAACACTCTGCCAATAAGAAAGACTTTTGAGACTTATGTACGACTGCGTATCTGTTTTGATATATCTTTTTCTAACCAGTGACTCTATGCATATAATCGAATTCTGTTCAATAATTACATTATCACCCTTATATTCAATATTGATTTTCTTGCTCTGACTCTTGCTACATAATAATAATGCCTTATGTAAACCTCGCATAATCACAGGTCTTTCCAATGGTTTATTAATATACCTGAAAACTCCCTCGTCCATTGCATCATCAAGATAGCCCATATACGAAGTTATTATGAATAACACAATATTCTTGTTATTATTTCTTAAACATTTGCCAGCTTCAATTCCATTAATTCCGTCCATCTCAACATCAAGAAATGCAATATCAATCTTTTCATTATTCTTAGCTGCTTCATCACCACTGTTATATTCATAAACCTTATAATCCGTTATCTTATGATCAGCAAAGAATTCATCCACATATTTTCTTATCATATCAATATAAAGCTTATCATCATCACATATTAATATATTCATGCATTATCCTCTTCACTTAACTAATTAATAATTCAATTATATCTTGACAATACATGACATGCAATATCAATAATCTCTTTGACATCTATGCATAATTTAATGAAAATACTTATTTTCTAATGTTTTAACATAATTATATAATGCACTGTTATGTTTTTTTACCGCATACCAGACATAGTCATATTGTATTCTGTCTTTACAAACCTCCAGCTTATGAGATACGCCATTCTCATCACTAAATGTAATATAACTTGACCAGCCCTGTGTTGGCTCGAAATTTTTTTGTTTTACCTTTGTATCATTTAATTTTTCAATAATATTATTACATTCTTCTTTTGATATATCATACACATTTCCGGTACTTCCTGAGGTTATTGTATATTTGGAAGTGCTTTCATACTTTAAATCCAGCGATTTGTATGAATTATTGTTAATCACCATATACAACACGATTCCTATAATGACAATTCCTATAACACATGACACTGTTATTATAATTTTATTTATCTTTTTACTCTTCATTCAAATACCCCCTTATTCTTCTGTTATTCACGAATCTGTTTCTTTAATTTAACTATACAGAAATAGATATATTTTTGCAATACATTTTTCAAGTATAATTAACGCAAAAAAACGACAGAAATTTCTTTCTGCCGTTTCACTAACATATATTATCACCCTAAGAAGCCTGCTCAAACTGCGAATTATAAAGGTCAGCATAGAAACCGTTCTTGGCAAGAAGCTCATCATGAGTTCCCTGCTCAACGATATCACCATCCTTCATAACAAGTATCACATCAGCATCTTTGATGGTTGAAAGTCTGTGTGCAATAATAAAGCTTGTTCTGCCCTTCATCAGATTATCCATAGCCTTCTGGATTCGCTCCTCTGTTCTTGTATCAACAGAAGATGTTGCTTCATCAAGAATAAGGATTGGATTATCTGCAAGGATTGCTCTTGCAATTGTAAGAAGCTGCTTCTGTCCCTGTGAGACATTGCTTGCGTCCTCGTTAAGCTCACAATCATAACCGCCCGGAAGAGTCTCAATAAAGTGATGGGCGTTAGCTGCCTTGGCTGCTGCAATAACTTCCTCATCAGTTGCATCAAGCTTTCCGTATCTGATATTCTCCATAATTGTACCCTTATAGAGCCATGTATCCTGAAGAACCATTCCAAATGCGTCTCTTAATTCTCTTCTGTTGAAATCCTTAACATTATGTCCATCAACAAGAATAGCTCCATCATTAACATCATAGAATCTCATAAGCAGTTTAACAATAGTGGTCTTACCTGCACCTGTCGGTCCAACGATAGCAACCTTCTGTCCAGGCTTAACATTTACACTGAAATTCTTGATGATAGTCTGGTTCTCATTGTATCCGAATCTTACATGCTCGAAATCAACCTCGCCCTTAATTCCTTCTGTAGAAACAGGATTCTTAACAGTCTGGTCTTCCTCTTCTTCATCAAGAAATTCAAATACTCTCTCAGAAGCTGCTGCCATAGACTGTACCTGATTGATAACCTGAGCAATCTGCTGGATTGGCTGTGTGAAATTCTTCACATACTGGATAAATGCCTGAATATCACCGATTGTTATAACATTTTTAATAGCAAGAAGACCACCGGTTAATGCAACACATGCGTAACCTAAGTTACCTACAAACATCATGATTGGCTGCATCATTCCTGAAAGGAACTGTGACTTCCATGCTGAACCATAAAGGACATCATTAGTCTTGTTAAATGAATCAACCATATCCTTTTCTTTGTTAAATGATTTAACAATCATATGTCCGCCATAAGTTTCCTCAATCTGTCCGTTAATATGTCCAAGATACTCCTGCTGTGTTTTGAAATATCCCTGTGACTTCTTAACAACGAAAGAAACAAGTCCGACTGATATTGGAAGTATTATAACCGCAATAAGTGTCATAAGCGGTGAAATGCTTAACATCATAACAAGAACACCAATCATAGTAGTTAAAGAAGTAATGATTGTTGTAATACTCTGGTTAAGTCCCATTCCAAGTGTATCAACATCGTTAGTAATTCTTGATAACACCTCACCATATGTCCTGCTCTCGAAATACTTCATAGGCATACGGTTAATCTTCTCGCTGATTTCTTTTCTTAATCTGTAGCAGACCTTCTGTGTAATGCCTGTCATTATCCAGCCCTGTACAAAGTTAAATACTGCACTTGCGGCATACAGACAAAGCACGAATATAAGAATTGTTCCAATCTTTCCAAAGTCAATTCCGCCAGTTCCACCGATTTTCTTTACAAGACCTTCTGACAGAGCTGTAGTTGCCTTACCAAGAACCTTCGGACCTACAACAGAAAATACTGTTGAGCATACAGCCATAACTGCAACAAATATTATCGCAATCTTATAGCTTCCAATATATCTTATAAGCTTTCCTATTGATCCTTTGAAATCCTTGGCTTTCTCAACAGGTGCCATTCCTCTTCCCGGAGGTCCCATTCTTCTTTTCGGTGGCATTTTGATATTTTTATTATCTTCCATACTGACTAGGCCTCCTTTCCAAGCTCTTTAGCAGAAAGCTGTGAACTTGCAATCTGCTGATATGTCTCACATGTCTTCATAAGTTCTTCATGCGTTCCCTTGCCAACAATCTTACCATCATCCATAACAAGAATCTGATCTGCATGAAGGATTGTGCTGATTCGCTGAGCTACAATAATAACAGTGGCATCAGACACATTTGCAGCAAGCTCCTTACGAAGAATTGCGTCAGTTTTTAAATCAAGTGCTGAAAAACTGTCATCAAATATAAACACTCTTGGGTGCTTTGCTATTGCTCTGGCAATAGAAAGTCTCTGCTTCTGACCGCCTGAAACATTAGTACCGCCCTGTGCTATAGGACTGTCATACTTCTCAGCCTTATTATCAATGAACTCAGTTGCCTGTGCAATCTGTGCTGCCTTAACGACATCTTCATCGCTTGCATCAGGATTACCGAATCTTAAATTACTTGCAATAGTACCAGAGAAAAGCATTCCCTTCTGAGGCACGTAACCAAGCTCACTTCTTAAGTCATGCATAGAGATATTTCTTATATCATGACCATCAATAGTAATGCTTCCTCCTGTAACATCATACAATCTTGGAATAAGATTAACGAGCGTTGACTTTCCACAGCCCGTACTTCCTATAATAGCTGTAGTCTTACCCGGCTCTGCTTTAAATGTAATATCCTCAAGTGCGTTCGCTTTAGCACCCGGATACATGAAATTTACATGATTAAACTCAACTACACCCTTTGCAGACTCAATTGTCTCAGGATTCTCAGAGTCTTCTATTGAAGAATGTGTATTAATAACTTCATCTATACGGTCAGCTGCAACCATCGCTCTTGGAAGCATTACAGACATCATTGTAAGCATAAGGAATGACATAACTATGAGCATCGAATATGTTATAAATGCAGTCATAGAACCTACCTGCATAACTCCGGCATCAATTCTGTGTGCGGCAACCCACACGATAAGAACTGACAAACCATTCATGATAAACATCATGCTTGGCATCATGAATGTCATTGTTCTGTTAGTAAAGAGCATTGTATTAGTAAGCTTCTTATTAGCTTCATCAAATCTTTCCTCTTCCTTCTTCTCTCTTCCAAAGGCTCTTATTACAGAAAGACCTGTAAGAATCTCTCTGGATACAAGATTGACATTATCTACCAGCTTCTGCATAAGCTTAAACTTAGGCATCGCAATTACCATAAGAAGCATTACAAATGCAATGATAACCGCAACAGCCATAACTATAACCCAGCCCATGCCGGCTCCCGTTCCAACAACCTTTATAATTCCTCCAACACCAAGAATTGGTGCATACAGAATCATTCTCAGCATAATAACCGTAACCATCTGAACCTGCTGTACATCATTAGTTGTTCTTGTGATAAGTGATGCTGTAGAGAATTTGTCCATCTCAGCATTAGAGAATCCCATGACATTAGAATACAGTTTTCCTCTCATATCTCTTGCAACGCCTGCACCAACTCTTGATGCAAGGAAGCCTATACATACAGAAGTAACCGCCATAAGAAGTGCCATGGCAACCATCTTAAGACCAGCTGCCCACAGATACTTAGTCTGAATAGAATCCATGTCCATTCCTGCCTTGGCATCCATGCTCTTTGCATAAGCAACGCCCATAGACGAAACAAGAGTCTTTCCCATAGTATCAATAGTCTTCTGGAATTCACTTCTCATAGAAAGGATATCATCCTTACTCATAGCCCCTGCACTATACATTGCATTCACTATCTGTCTCATATCTACGCATGTAGTTTCAACCTCATTACCATCCGAATCTTCCATCATCTGTGTAAATGTAGTGAGTTCCACGCCCATAGACTTTCCAATATCTTCTACCGAAACATTGGCAAGCTGTTCTTCACTTACATGCATCTGCTCTGCCATACGGCTCTTGAATGCACTTTCAGTCACTGAAGACATCTGGTTGTTAATTATAAGTGCTGTAAAAAGTGTGTCGTCTAAATCAGTCTTATTCTTAGAACCTTTGACACTTAATTCATAGACATTATCATCTTCATTATAAGAATACGACTGTTCCCACAGCTGTGCTTCTTCCTCTGTCATAAAAAGCTTCGCAGTGTCAAATTCTTCCTTAGTAATCTTTTCTGGCACAGTATGCTCTATGCCTCCATTCTGTATACCTGTATCAATGATATCTGAAGTATACGCAGGAAGCGACAAGTCACACACTGCCTGAACAATAAGCAGTGCAAATACCAGCACTATCGACTTCCAGTATGGCAGCACATTTTTAATAATTCTGCTCATAAACACTCTCCCATCTTTATTGATAAATATTTTCAAAAAATCTGCTTTCAATAATAAATAAGCGTTTCTTATATTAACACCGATTTTCATAATAGTAAATTAATGTCAAATGTATTTTTATAAATAATTTATAAAGAATGTTTGAATAATAACAATATATATGTTATTATACGCGCGAACGTCATCCGTTTTTCGGAGATGTATCTTAAGAAGCCGGAAGGGCTGCATACCTTTCCGCAAAGGAGACAATATGAATACTATCAATGCAACTCGAACTTCTGCAACGAAGTTCAACACTAAGTACATGGTGGAGCTGGCACTTATGGTTGCGGTCATACTCGTTATGTCACTGACCCCATTAGGCTACATCCGTACCCCTGGACTTTCTATCACCCTTTTAACTGTTCCTGTAGCTGTAGGTGCTATCATCTTAGGACCTGTCGGCGGTTTAATCTGTGGTCTGACATTCGGACTCACAAGCTTTTATCAGTGCTTCGTTGGAGGCGCAATGGGAACTGTTCTTCTCGGAATTAATCCATTTGGTACATTTGTAACAACAGTAGTAACAAGAACTCTTGAAGGCTTCCTTACAGGACTTATATTCAAGGGACTTCACAGTATTAATGGAGTTAAGAAATTTTCTTATTATATAGCAAGTCTCTGCTGTCCTTTACTTAATACTTTATTATTCATGAGTTCACTTGTTCTCTTCTTCTATAATACAGATTATGTACAGGCCTTCGTTACTGCACTCGGAGCTAAGAACCCACTTATATTCGTAGTATTATTTGTTGGTGTTCAGGGACTTATTGAGGCAGGAATCTGCTTTATTGTTGCTAGTGTGGTTTCCCGTGCATTATATGCTGCACTTAAGCTTAACCAGAATTAATCAGTCACTTTGATTGAATAAATCGGACATTAATCAACGGAGGATTAGTTTTGTTTACAGAGATTTCAGTTAATGATATTAATGATTTTAGATTAGGTCATGCTTCCAATAAGGAAGCTGGCACTGGTGTAACTGTTATATATTTTCCAGACGGAGCTACAGCAGGCTGTGACATTAGCGGTGGCGGTCCGGCATCAAGAGAAACACCTCTTACTATGCCTATGACTGCTGACAATCCGATTAATGCCATCGTGCTGTCAGGCGGTTCAGCATACGGTCTTGCCGCATCTGACGGAGTTATGACATGTCTTGAAGAACATGGTATAGGATATAACACAGGCGTTTCACTTGTTCCGCTTGTATGCCAGTCATGCATATTTGATCTTGGATATGGAAGCTCTAAAGTACGCCCAGACAGTACTATGGGATATGAGGCCTGCATTCAGGCACTTATGAAGGCCGGTGTTGTCAATACTGATGCTTCCACCGCTGCCAATTCGGATAGCAGCGAACCCATTCAGGGCTGTATCGGTGCCGGAACAGGTGCGACTGTCGGCAAGATTATGGGAATGAAGCAGGCTGAAAAGTCAGGACTTGGAATATATTCAGTGAAAGCTGGCACATTTATAATGACAGCAATTGTTGTTGTAAATGCACTTGGAGATATATCAGATTATGAAACCGGTAAAAAGCTTGCCGGACTTAAGAACGCTGACAGAACAGAGTATATAAGCTGTGAAGAAGCACTCTATCAGTTCATGGCACCTCGCGATATGTTCACAGGCAACACAACAATCGGTGCGATTATAACCAACGCTGCATTTAACAAGGCTGAACTTAACAAGATTGCATCTATGGCAAGAAATGCGTATGCACGCTGCATTAATCCAGTCGGCACAATGGCAGACGGAGATACAATATATGCTGCAAGCACTGCAAAACGAGGCGGCAACGAAGCTGTACGTGTTGATATCAACTTCGCAGGAACACTTGCTGCCCGCGTTATGTCCGCTGCAATTAAGAATGCTGTAATGAATTCTAAGATATCTGATGAAGAATTTTTAAGCATGGTAAAGTAACACATGAAATAATCCCCGATAAGCTGCTGTTCTGACAGTCTTACCGGGGATTTTTATATTATCTTTATTTTAACATTTTAATTATTCACAAAGCTTAGAAAATGCATCCGCAACAAACTGTACCTTAGTTCCTATAATAACCTGTACAGATGTCTTTCCAGGTTTCATAACACCAGCAACACCAGCTGATTTAATAACCTTATCATTAACAAGTGTAATATCCTTTACTTCAAGTCTCAGTCTTGTAATACAATTATCTATGCTTGCAATATTCTCTTTTCCGCCACAGCCTTCAAGAATTGTCTTTGCAATTGCTGTATAATCGTCACTTGCAAGTTCAACTTTCTTTTCTGCTTCTATATCATCATCTTCTCTGCCAGGAGTCTTTAAATCCCATTTCTTAATGGCAAATAAGAATACAAAATAGAATACGAAGAATGCTGCTATACCAAGAGGAATTATCAACCATGTCTTCTGTGCTGCCGGAAGAGATGATGAGAATAACAGGTCAGTAGCACCTGCTGAGAAACTAAATCCTGCTCTGAAGCCTAATGCAACTGTAATCATTGTAAATATACCATAAAGAAGTGCATAGATAACATAGAGTCCAGGAGCAAGGAACATGAAACCAAATTCAAATGGTTCTGTAACACCACAGATAAATGCACATAATGCTGCAGAAGCAACAAGTCCTATAGCTACTTTTTTCTTAGCTGGCTTTGCACATTTAATCATAGCTAAAGCTGCACCAGGAACACCAAACATCATACATGGGAAGAAGCCTGACATATACATTCCAAGACTCCATGAAACATCACTTGATGTTTGTCCTGCCCAGAAGTGCTGTAAATCTCCAAGTCCGATAGTATCAAACCAGAATACGTTGTTCAACGCATGATGTAATCCGGTAGGAATTAACAATCTGTTCAAGAATGCATAGATACCTGCACCAACAATATCAAGCTTTACAATTGCCTTACCAACGCTTACTAATGCGCTGAACAGTAATGGCCATACAAATAATAACACAACAGATACAAGAATTGATACTACTCCTGAAACAATTGCTACGCATCGTTTTCCACTAAAGAAAGATAACCAGTTTGGTAATTTTGTATCTTTAAACTTGTTATAACACATAGCACCGATTATACCAGCAAGAATACCAATAAATGGATTCTCAATCTTGTTAAATGCAAGAGTTTTAGTTGCACTGTCTGCTATAGAAGGTATAATTACTGTAACAAACTTTGTAGAAAGAAGTGTTGTCATCATAAGCCACGAAGCAAGTGCCGCAATTCCTCCGGTACCATCATTTTTATCTGACATACCTACACCGACACCAATTACAAAAAGGATTGCCATGTTATCAATTAAAGCTCCACCAGCTTTTACAAGAAACAGACCAATCATATCAGCTGCGCCCTGAATATCTCCACCCTGCATAGCTTCTGGACACAGCATATAACCGATACCCATAAGGATACCACATATAGGCAGTACTGCCACAGGAAGCATTAACGCTTTTCCCAGTTTTTGAAGAAATTTCATACTTTTCTCCTCCTTTAAATCATTATTAATCGGGGTTATCCCAATCACGCGCATTGTGAAATCCTGAGTAATTATGATATTTTCAGAACTTCATCATCAATAGATACCTCACCCTCCTTTATTAGATTAATTTTATTATAATCGTCGGTATTGCATATAAGGACTGGTGTAATCGTATCCAATCCTGCCGACTTTATTTTTTCAAGATCAGCCTCTAAAAGTAAATCACCCTTTTTTACCTGCTGACCACCTGAAACATGTGAAATAAATGGTTCTCCCTTGAGCGTTACCGTATCCAGCCCAATATGTATCAGTAATTCTGTTCCCTGACTGGTTGTCATTGTCACAGCATGAAGAGTATCAAACACCATTGAAATCTCACCATCTGCCGGAGCATATATCTTTCCTTCAGAAGGGATTACTGCAAATCCATCTCCAAGAACCTTTTCTGAAAATGTTGGATCTGAAACTTCAGTAATTGGCACCACTTTTCCTTTACATGGAGAATAAATAATATTATCCTTTGACTTTCCTTTGAAAAAACCTAGCATATTATCTCCTTTCCATCAATATATACTCTCTTAATATTCAATTCCTCATCAATAAGCACGAAATCTGCTTGTTTTCCTACAGAAATACTTCCGACTTTATCATATATACCAATTTCCTTTGCCGGATTCTCTGTTGCACACATAACAGCTGTTTCTAATGAAATCCCTGCTTTTTTAACGACATATCGAAGACAATCCATTAAATTAGTTGCTGATCCGGCAATTGTTCCATCATGTAATGTTGCCAGATTACCTTTTACCACTACAGGCTGTCCTCCAAGAGTATATTCGCCATCCTCTAATCCTGTTGCTCTCATGCTGTCACTGATTAGTATTATGCGTCCCGCACCCAACATAGCAAATGTTGCCCGTATTACTGATGGATGAATATGAACTCCATCACATATCAGTTCTGCATGACATTGATATGAATCTCTTACTGCACCTATAACACCAGGCTTTCTATGATTCATAGGGGGCATTGCATTGTATAAATGTGTTGCATGAGTTACACCATGTTGAATTGCCTCCATCGCAGTATCATAATCCGCTGCTGTATGAGCAATCGACACCACAACATTATCTTTTACTTTATCTATGAAATTCATCGCACCCGGCTCTTCTGGTGCAATATCAACAATCTTTATTAAATCATTTGCAGCTTTCTGGAGTTCACAGAAATACTCATAATTACAATGCATAATATTCTCTGCTGCCTGTGCACCCTTTTTTTGTGGACTTATAAAAGGTCCCTCCATATTAATTCCTACCAGATGGGCTCCACCATTATATGAATACTCTCCGGCATTCTTCATAACTTCAACAAGTTCTTCCTTAGCTATCGTCATGGTTGCCGGACATATACTCGTCACTCCGACAGAAGCCTCATACCGCGAAATTATATCAAGTGCCTCTTTAGTTCCATCACACATATCTGCGCCTTTGCATCCATGAAAATGAATGTCAACAAGTCCTGGAATCATCTTAAGTCCTGTAGCATCTACTACTTCATTGTCAACATAATCAGGGGCTTCCAGCACTTTGGTGAATGTGCCGTTATCTACAACGACATCTCCCTTAACAAATACATTATCCTGTGTATAAACATCAGCATTCTTTATAATCATATCTTCACAACTTTCTATTCACCAAGTTAATATGCTTTAATAAATCTTACTAAGAGCTGCTTCATCTGCTACCAGTGTTACATCATTATGCAGCTGCAGAACTGATGCAGGAACATATGGTGTAATATGTCCAAAAAAGGCTTCTTTCACAATCTGTGCTTTATCTTCTCCACTTGCAACAACCAGAATCTTCTTTGCCTGCATTATTGTCTTGATTCCCATTGTGTATGCCTGTCTTGGAACATCTTCTGCTGATTCAAAAAACCTCTTATTAGCTTCTATTGTAGATTCTGTTAAATCAACACAATGAACCTGTTTTTCAAATGAATCTGATGGTTCATTAAATCCTATGTGTCCATTATGACCTATTCCAAGAAGTTGTAAATCAATACCACCAAGAGACTTAATCAGTTCAGAATATCTGTTACATTCTTTTTCCGAATCCTGCTCCATTCCATTAGGAATATGAGTATTATCAACTGATATATTCACATTATCAAATAAATTCTTATGCATAAAATAATAATAACTCTGATCATTGTCCTGACTGAGTCCCTTATACTCATCAAGATTAATAGTCTTAACTGCTGAAAAATCCAAGTCACCTTTTTTATACCATTCTACTAACTGCTTATATAACCCAACTGGCGTTGAACCAGTCGCAAGTCCAAGTACACATTCCGGCTTCATAATAATCTGTGCTGATATAATATTAGCTGCCTTTCTACTCATATCAGCATAATCTTTTGCTTTGTATATTTTCATCACTTATCACTCCATTTCACATATTCTGCTACGAACACCAAGTACCATTGATGGCGATACACTAAGCTCATCTATACCCATCTTAATAAATCTCTCTGTAAGAGTGGTATCTGCTCCAAGTTCTCCGCAGATTCCTACCCATTTGCCATGCTTATGTGCTCCCTGTATGGTCATCTCAATCATCCTGAGAACTGCCTCATGATGCGGATTATAAAATCTGTCCAGTCTGTTATTCTGCCTGTCAATTGCAAGTGTATACTGTGTAAGGTCATTAGTACCTATACTAAAGAAATCTACAAGCTCTGCAAGTTCCTCACTTAGCATAACTGCCGCTGGTGTCTCTATCATAATTCCCTGCTCTGGAATCTCATATGGAATATTCTCATTCTCCAGTTCCTCTGCCACCTCAGCAACAATCTTCTTAATACTTACAACTTCTTCCACAGAAATAATCATTGGATACATTATAGATAAATTACCATATTTAGCAGCTCTTAATAATGCTCTCAACTGTGTTTTGAATATATCCGGCTGCTCCAGACATATTCTTATGGCACGATAACCCAACGCAGGATTATCTTCCTTGCCAAGTCCAAGATAATCTGCTTTTTTATCTGCCCCAATATCAAGTGTACGAATAACTACTTTTTTATCTGCCATCATCTGTAATACCTGACGATAGGCATTAAACTGTTCTGTTTCATCAGGAAGTTCATCTCTTCCAAGATACAGGAACTCACTTCTGAATAATCCTATTCCTTCAGCATCATTTTCTAATACATAAGCAACATCAGATACATTTCCAATGTTCGCATAAAGGTTAATCTTTCTGCCACTCTTTGTGACTGACTCTCTTCCTTTATAATTAGCAAGCAGTTTTTTCTGTTCCTGTTCCTTCTGCTGGGCTTCCTTAGCCTGTGCTATCTGATTCTCATCCGGATTCAGGTAAAAAATTCCATCCTGACCGTCTACAATTGCATTAACTCCATTGTGTAAGGATTCTAACTCAATTGGTACACCAATTAATGCTGGAATATTCATCATTCTTGCAAGAATTGCTGTATGGGAATTAGCCGAACCATGTACCAGCACAAATGCTAAAATCTTATTCTTATCCATCTGTACAGTTTCACTCGGTGTCAAATCATCTGCCACAATAATTGATGGCTCTGTGTTTTCCCAGTCAGGCTGCTCTTCACCGCTCAAATTACTCACCAGACGATTAGATATATCCTTTACATCCGCTGAACGTGCTCTCATATAATCATCATCCATATTAGCAAACATGTCAGCAAAATTATCTCCTGTTATTGACACCGCATATTCTGCATTAACATTCTCATTGCATATCATATTATGAATAGCATCCTGATAATCTTCATCTTCAAGCATTATCTGATGCACTTCAAATATCTCTGCATTGACTTTACCAACCTCCTTTAATGCCTTATCATACAGTCTGGCAAGCTGTTGAAGCGTCTTTTCTTTAGCTTTGTCCAGACGTCTTAATTCTTCATCAACATTCTCAACATGTACACGCTTAATCAGACTTTCACTTTTCTTTAGAACATTAACTGGTCCGATAGCAGTACCCTTATATACTGATTTTCCAATATATTTCTCCATATTCTACCCTCTCAGATTCTAATAATAAACATTCCCCAGATATAGAAATATTTATTATATTAACTAAAATGTATTGATTTTCATATATTAAATTATCGTTCGCTTTATTATGTTTATATATTAACAATTTTTTAACAAATTGTCCAGCATTATTTGTCACATTTTAATAAGTTATGTATTTTTATTAATACATTTCAGATTAAAAGAAAATAAAAAGGAGAACGGTGAACTTCCTCAACATACACCGTCTCCTTCTCTTATTTTACGATATCCACATTTTCTACACATTGAATATAATTATCAATTTTGTTTTAACATATCATATACAGTTTCAAATGTCCATTCATCTTTAGTCAATTCATACTCAGTAAAGTTATCCTCATTTTTATATACCTTTTCATTTATCTCCTTATTTGGAGTTGCTGTTGAAACACTGAAATCTTTTCTTTCATTTCTTCTCTCATAACTGATTTTATAACTAACTGATATATGATATACTCCTGCATCATAATATACTTTAAATACAACCTTATCTGAAAATTCACCATTTATTTTTTCTTTGTAATAATCATATACAGAATGTGCTGTTAACTTTGTCTTAACATCCTCATTAGATTCAATTATTTCATAATAGTCGTCATCCAACAATGGTTTTAAATTATTTCCTCCCTCACTAAATAATTTATACACTGGCAAATAACCACTTAGCCGTTCATAATCATCATGTAATAAACAATCTTCTTGAATTGCCATTAATTTACTATAAGATTCATTCCATTCTTCCCTCAAATTTAACGAATCCACTTTAAGTATATCTTTCACTCCATTATATAATTCATCTTTGCCAGGTAAATTATCACCTAATAATATCCTCGTATAATTAAATAATTTTATCTTATCTGTTTGGACTTTGTTCCAACTCCTTGTAGCAACTAAAACAAGCAATGTAAAAAAAATAAGTACTATGTAAGATTTGATTGGCGTACTATCTAATTGATAGAATGTGGTCTGAATTCCTTTTCCCATTAAATCATTCATATAAACTGAAATATCCTTTTGAGAATAACGGATAAATTTATAAGTTGTATCAGATAAACTGTTATACGATTTACTTTCAATATTTTTTTGAATTTCTTCAATACTATAATTAATTAACAATTCTTGTTTAATTAATTTATGTTGACCTTTTTTCTTTTTATAACTATTTAATTCATATTTAAATCTAAAAAAGCTAATAATCCCAATTATTAAAGGAAATATCACTAACAAAGCTCCCCATATCCATACATTGATTTCATAATTATATGTATTTTTATAGTATATGTATTTCATTAAATCCAACAGGAGTGTAATAATACACCACAAATTCAATAAAGTTATTCCTAATAATATTATTGTTCTAATACAATTGGGTTTTTTCTTCTCTTCAACATGAGCATATTTATCAAAATTTTCTTTAAACTGCTCAAGTTTTTTTAAATTACTCTTATAAACATAATCAAGTATCTCTTTTCTATCAGTTTGTTGATGTACAGATGTCAGGTATCTCTCCGCAATCATTTTTTCTGAAATAACTTTAGGAAGATATTCTCCATCTTCTGTTTTAACTAATTCATATTCTTTAGACTTAGGCATAATATAACTTGAATAGGGGTTATACATTTTTCCATCTGACACAACTGTCTCCTGTAAAAACACTATTCCCGTAGTATTACCTAATGTGAAATAATCTAACTGTTCCTGCATATCATCAAAAAAATGAATGTATTTTACAAAAAACTGTGTAGTCTCATCATATTTATTAATTTTGCTAGTTATTTCTAATACTCTGTCTCTTATAGAAGTTGCCTTACCTTTAAAAATATAATTATCAATTTCATTAACAATAGACATATAATATTTGTAATAAAATGAATCTTTAATCCCATTAATAACAGCTTTATTCTCTGATAGGTCGTATATTGTCTCCAGAAATCTGATTATCGGAAAAAAGACTTTGTCCTGACTATATTTTGCCTTAGTATCCACCAGATTCAGCCCTAATCCATTCCTTATAAGAAGTGAATTTATTTCTTCTCCCTCGAAGCATTTTGTTGCATACTTTGATATATCATTTTCTGAATCCTGCTTATTCTGCCTGTAATTTACTGCTTTATCAAAGCCTGATTCATTAAGATTCTTTATAATTACATCAACAAAATCACTTAAGCAATTACAAGCTCCGTTTGTAAATTTACTGATTAGAATACCTGGTGAAAGTAACTCTGCGTAATATAATTGTGCTCTTTCCAAAGACTCTTCTGATACTCTTAATACATCATCTATTGCCTCAATATTTATTCTTCTTTTTTCATTTACCTCATAAAACACCCTTAATGCTTTGCTCGAAAAAAGTGGCTCAAATATATTATTATCTTCTTCAACTGATTTATATAAATCTTGAGCTAATTCTGCATTATCATGATATATTTTACCATTCCAGAAAAAATCTATATCCGGTGCAATATTACATACTATTTTAAATGCAGAAACAGGTCTTTCTTCTACACTCTGATTTGCTTCTCTCAAATCTAATATTTTAGAATATATTTTCTCATCATACTTTTCAAACGCATTATATAAGGTCTGCCTAAATACATCTTTTATAGTAGCATTCCAATCTCTTTGCGCATATGCGACTGCCAAATCATGAGGTGTTGTATATTCAGTATCAATAAAATAATGTTTAAATGCAGCAGTACTATTTTTTGTGTTATATATCTCTAGTGTTTTTCCATCAAGCCAATCACAGATTTCTTTATATCCTGCTCTAACATTAGGATCATATGTGATTAAAGCCTGTATTAAATTAAAGAATCTTTTATTATTCTCTACTTCCCTTGGATAAACAACATTATTATCATTTAACTTTAATACTAAGTCAGCGTTATCCTTAAATAACTTAAATCCCGGTTCATTTACATACATCTCACACAAAGAAATACCTAATGCAAAATAATCTGTTTTCCTCGCCACAATTATTCTTGATTTTCTATCTGCATTTCCTTTTACTGCAGCATAAACTGCCGCATCTGGTGCTAAATATCCCTCAGTATTCTTATCTGCCGCAACTGTAATAGAACGACTGTCGGAAAGATTTTCATTTCCTAAGGTAACAGAACCAAAATCTGATATTACAGGAATATCATTATCTTCATCCCACAAAATATTGTTAGGTTTAATATCAGAGTGAATAAATCCTGCTTCATGAATACAATTTAACGCTTCATTTAAAATTCTTATATATTTGTTCAAACGAACTTCATTGCTAGAGAAATTCAGTTTGTATTGGTTAATACTCCCCTTCTCATAAATTGGAAATATATAGAAGTACCTATTTTTATATATTCCGTAATCTACTAATCTAATAATTCCTTGTTTTGTGTTTTTTGATAGAAATTGTACTATAGCGTCAGAGTATTTGTTTTCTTCATTTAATTTATATATTTTAGCAATATACTTTTTCCCTATATCATTTTCTACCTTATATATTTCTGCCTGACCACCATAGCTAAATGATTCTGTTATTATATAATTACTATTATTACCTTTTATTCTCTCTCCTACCGATAATTCATATATATGTTCCTTTTGATATGAATTATCAGTTTTTATTGAATATTCTGTCTTTCGTAGTGTATGATTCAACTCATTTTCTGGTTTATCAATAGATAATGTTCCTGTTTGTCTGTCTATTGGCAGAGTTCCCGTCTGTCTATCCATTGGTAATGTTCCTGTTTGCCTATCTGTTGGTAACGTACCCGTTTGTCTATCTGTTGGTAATGTACCTGTTGTTCTTCCCTCCAATTTAAGCACCCCTTTCTTATAGTTTGTTGACAAGAATTAATGATATGTTATCTCCCGCTCCATTAGAGTATATTTTATCTATTATGGCATCTGCCTTTTTGCTTAATTCACCATCCATAATTAAAGCATTTTCTATTTCATCAATATTTATGTAATCTGAAACTCCATCTGAACATAGCATTAACATATCATTTCTACGAAACCTCTCTCTATGAGTAATAACATCGATTCTCTTAGAATCAAACTCATCGCAGCCAACATATCCGCTAATTATATTTTTTTCTGGATGCGAGTATATTTGATTTTCACTAATTAAGCCCATATCATATAATTGTTGTACTTTTGTCTGATCCTTTGTTAACTGTAACAATACTCCATCTCGAAATCTATATGCTCTGCTGTTTCCTAAATTATATGTAGTAATTTCATCTTCTAATAATGTAGCAATACACAATGTACTGCTAATATTGGGAAACAATTTTTTTTGATCTCTTATTGCTAATATTTCGCAATTACCTTTTTCTACACAATTTATTATTTCTTCTTTATTCCTTGCATTACATTCTGAAATACTTCTTAAAATCTCTCTGGAAGCTAACTCACTAAAAGGCTGACTTCCTACACCATCTGCTACAGCAAACACTCCTTCATCTTTATCATCATGTCCTATAAACTTTCCATTACTAATAATGTTATGTCCAATCAATATTGAATCATCACAGGTAGCATGTATCAATCCTTTGTCTACTAATGCCACATATTCTATCATAATTAAATCCTTTCTAGGCTCGCTATAATTCTAGGCATTTCTAATTCAGATTCTTCAGAATTTAAGCCAGTAATATCTTCAATAGTTATTGTCTGACCATTTTCGACTCTGTTGTCAAAAACATATGTTGATAAAGGCGTTGTAAAATACTCTTCAACTATATTCCCTACACCCCTGCCGCCTTCTTCAAGATTTGTAAGTACCTTTTTATATAATTTTTCTTTCACAGCATCATTTCCAAACTTAATGCTTATCTTTTTCATACTGTAAATTGCCTTACATATTTTATTAATTTGAGATAACAGTATTTCCTTTGCCGCATCTGGTTGTATAAAGTTAAATACTATAAGATTTTTACCTATTCTGTTTAACACCTCTGGTTTTCCTTTACTAAAGAAATAATCTTGAATTCCCTTAGTTACAACTTTATTCAACTCATTATATGACATATTCATATCGACAACTCTTTTTTTCACACCACCAACATCTTGATATATTCCCAAATTACTCGTAAATACAATTAAACACTCTGAAAAATAAACTGTATTACCCTGTCCATCTGTCATTCTTCCATCTTCAAGTATCTGCAAAAATTTATCCCATATAGTAGGTGATGCCTTTTCAACCTCATCAAATAATAGCAAGGAAAATGGATGCTCTTTTATTGTGTTAGTTAATTGTCCGCCAGCTTCATATCCTACATAACCTGGAGGTGCTCCAAATAACTTTTGAGCTGAGTGGCTTTCTGAATACTCACTCATGTCAAATCTTCTACAGGCACTTTCATCTCCAAACAATAATTCTGCTATTGCTTTAGCCAACTCCGTTTTACCCGTACCTGTTGGCCCAGCAAAAAACAGAATACCCTTAGGTTTAGATGCGGAAGAATGCTGTAATCCAGAAAAGCCCGTCTTTGCTCTCTTTATGATGGAAATACTCTTTTCAACCGCAACATCCTGACCTTTTATTCTATCCTTAATTTTATTATTTTCGAGTTTTTCTCTTTCAATATCATCCCACGGATTCTCTTTAATTCCGTACTTATATAAAGAAATCACATCACTTAGTTGCCCTGATTCTACTTCTTTTAATCTTTTAAATTCACGTATTCCCCGTAAATCCAATATCTTCATTCCATCCGTCATCTCAATAAACTGTTGAATGTTTTTTTCATTTTCTTCATCATCTATAAAATAATCGTAATAACAATCCAGATACAATTTTCTTATATGTTTATCTGGCAATGTAATCATTATATTTTTCACATATGGATTGTCCAGATAGAACCATGTTGGAATATCATTGATTTTATCAACAATCAGTATTAATATGTTTTGCCTTGTAATGCCATCATTTCCATAATTGCTTTTTGCATTCATAGATGCATACAAATAATTACTAAATACAGCTCTCTCCTGTTCACTCATATGACTTGGTTCTGTTAGAATTCTTGACGCATAATTAACACAAAAAACTGTAGGTTTTTCACTTTCTATTAACGTTGTCTTAATTATTTCACTTGCATCCAGATAATTAATAGCAATTGCATTTGCTATCTGACCATCAGTCCTCTTTTCATCTTGATTAGTCTTATATTCATTATACTGTTCTTCAAATGCATCATCAGAATATTGATTCAACATATTATCAAATACATCCATCAATTCTGCCTGTCTTTGCTTATTATAAAATCCATTAATCATATCATAATAGCAAATGCTATATCCAGATTTTTTATAATATTCATATATATATGTATTTAAATCATAAAAATCGTCGCAATCTGTTTTTTCATCATTGAACATTGGATATTCATCATATATATTTCCTTCTAAAATAAGGCAGCTTTTTATTTTTGAGAAACATTCAATCTCTCGTATCCACTTCGGTATTTTCATCTCTTCTCCTCCTTGTGTTATGTATTCCCACAGATATTAAATTGTTATTATAGTAAAAATTTTCTATTGTTCTGCCATTTTTTATATAATCCATATATTTATTTTTTAATTTAGGATTATAGATTTCCATCACCTGATTAGAAGATGCAACAAGTGGTGTATAATTATCATTATGTTCATCTACATATTCCCCATATATCACCACTGCCGCTTTTTCTATACACTTTATGACATCATCGTTATTTAATTCATGTATTTCATCTTTTGAATACCCCGTAAATACTAGAATGTCATCTGTTATTTTCAATATAAATGTAATTAAATCAAGTAACTCTTTAGCTTGACAAAATGGCTCTCCACCTGTAATTGTAATACCATCAAATTTTTCACCAATCTCGCATATTGTATCTTTTATTATTGGCATAGATATTTCACTCTTTGGATTAAAAAACTGCAATTCAGGATTCGCACAGTTAAAGCACCTTTTCTTACATCCTCTTACCCATATAACAAGTCTGTTCCCTGGTCCTAATGAATGAACCGGATATAATAATCTATCTATCTGCATATACTTACCTCAAATTTTTGGTCTGCCAAAGTAAGCACATCTCCATCAATCAATATGTTTTTATTGTTAGGAAATATCCTGTTTCCATTTATGTACGTAAAATTCTTACTGTTATTATCTATTATGCTGACTTCTTTATTAGTTACTTCTATAACAGCATGTCGTCCACTTACATAATTAAGATTCCAAAAATAATCTGTTTCAATATCTCCATAAGCTCCTATCATATATTTTCCATTTGGTATCAAAATAATTTTCCCGTCTCTTTGATTTATTAATCGTAATGCTGATATACTGCCATCATCTATATCTTCTTTATCCTCAATATTTTCCGTTAACTCCTGACTAATTTCTTGTTTTTGAACAGAGTCCACAGTCAATCTTTTAATAGCATCATTCCCACAATATGGACATTGCCGAATTTTTTCCTGTTCATTCTTTATGTCTACCTCGTGCTTACATACTGGACATATTTTAAAATATCTGATGCTACTTAATTTTTCATTTTCCGTTTTAATTGGTAATAAGGAAATATCTGCATCACATTCTATACATGTAAATCTATTCGCTGGATTTTTCTTGCCACATTTATCACATACTCTAAACTGCATAATATCGTCCTTTCTCTATAATCTTACGAATCAATGTGCATTACTTTACGACCATATTGTTCATAAAAACCTCTTGAAGTGTCTGCATTTCTTCCGAATCCAGTATTATAAGATTTCTTCTTTCGTTTACTAGGCATTTTAGATATTGATATATTCATAACCGAATCTTCTGATATCGGTGCACAATCCTCATTGATAATATGAATATTGTTTTCTTTCATTTTCTCTTTTATTTGAGGATATAATGAACATAATGCTCCCTGCTGTTCTAACTGCTCATGAATTTCTTCTTTTGTCGGCTGATCTTCACCTATTCCAACGACCTGAATCATTACTGCATCTTTGCTTACAGAAGAACAAATATTAATATCATTGTTAGAGAATACTATTCTTGTATTTTTCTTATCTTCACCTACATTGTATGATGCTACACTATCATACCCATATTCTTTCATTATGTTGCCAATTGTATCTTCAACATACATTCTGTATGCCTTATCAGATGCCTTACTTGTTAAATCATTTATTATATTTTCAAGCTTATCCTCTTTTATATTGTTAATATTTTTTTGAGGCTCTAATTCAAGATAGTCACATAAAAATTGATATTGAACTGACATCTGTTTCTTTTTAGCATCTTTTAATATTGCATCAGATAAAGAATTAGATATATTCTTTTCTAGAATGTTATAATATGTAGCCATACTTACAAGTATATTTTTTCTAGCTGAAACAGAGTATTTCTCTTCATTATCTATATTATCCAAATCCTCTAATATCATTTTTATATACTTCTCATCTTCATGAGTTAGAATATCCATTTTCTTTAGTTCTGATACTCCCTCTCTTATAGTATTTAATAACACCTGTTCTTCTGATGAAAGATTGTCATTCTTAACATCATTCTTAACATCATCATTATATGCTATAGAATCATATATCTTAGTCCGTATTGTTTTGCTTCTATTTTCTGCTGCACTTTCTTCATTATTGTATTCGTTTATTTTTTCTTTCTGTATTTTTAGTTGCTTCTCATACTCCTCCTTTTGAAGATTTTTCTTTATCAAGTCAATTTTATCTAGTATATCTCTCATTAATTCCCTTTTTACTCTTGGCAATTCTTTTATTATAGAAACAATGATATTATTTATTTCCGCACTAGAATTTTCATCTATTATTGCCTTGCTTAGTAAAAGAGAATTCAGTTTAGCCAAATAATTATTCTGTATATTTAGAAGTGAATTATGTAAATACTCTGTTTTATCCTGCTGAATAACAGTTTTATTTATTGTCTCTGTTACATAATTTTTAACCCATGATATTTCATTTTGGATATCAGTATTGATTGACTGAATCTGAATAGAAAAATAATTTTGTTTTCCAATAGTATTCAATCGATTATTGATTCTCTCAATGACTTTGGGATCATTTGTTATGTGCATAAGTTTTGGTCCACTCATATTTTACCCCTTTACTTTTTTCTTTTTATAGTTATGCTTTTAACAATAAAATATATCCCCATTAACACAATTATTATGCCTGCTATTCCGCTAAAAGATTGCATTACATCAGACAAAACATTATTAACTCCATCATATTGCAAATCCATAATATACATAAATACCAGAATAACAATAGATGATGATATAGAGGCTGTTATAGCCTTTCCTATATTTGATTGCTTTAATGAGTCTAATATGTAAGCGTTCACAAAGGCCTCTTGTTTTGTCCCCGTTATAGTTTTTATAATTAATAGCGGCGTAACCACTATACTTCCTCCAGTAATAATACATTCAACTACATATACTACCCATTTGAAAAATATGTTTTTCTCTATAAAATGCATTACAAATCCGTATATAAGAATTCCTATAAAAACAATAATGAACTTGCTTGTCAATATTCCTACAAATCCTGCCTTATCAAAGCTCATAATATTTGAAACCCAATTGATTAATAACACTAATGTAACTAGCTGCACAAAATCTAAAGCAAATCCCCCTGCTGAAGCATTGAGATAATTTTTTAATGTTCCATACTTAACAACTCCGTTCCAAAATGGAATATTAAGCTTGATTACTTCTGAATTTTTAGCTGAAAATATAACTATTATCATTGCATATATAACAATTGCAGTAACACAATTATTAATTATTTGCGTTCCTTTATTTTCATCGCCAGTCAAATTACACAACAATCCAAACAATATAAACAATACAAACAAACATCCAATAAGATTTCCTATCATAATATCTTTCTCCATCTAAATACTGAAGTGCGATTTTATACAGTATAATTATAAATTTTTTAATAGATTTCTTTTTGCAATCTATTCATTGCAATTTTATCAAAATTATTTACTACAATCAAGTAATACTTGCTATGAATACATTGCAAAGGAAGTATGCTATGAGTCAAAAAATCAGGTCATCACCTTCATTCGGAAATAATCTTAGAAAAATACGTAAATCCCATGGATACACACAAGAAGAAATTGTTGCAAAACTTCAATTAAAAAACATCGACATATCTAGAAGTGTATATGCGCAAATTGAATGTGGAACATATAACATAAGAATTGCAGAATTGATAGCATTAAAAGAAATTTATAATATTCCTTTTGATGAATTTTTCACCGGTATAAGTATTGAATAAATCACTTTCAGTTTTTAACCATTACATTACTAAAAGAAATAATCCTCGGAAAGTCTGTATCTGCTTTCCGAGGATTATATTTTATTTGATAGCATTATATTGAATTTTTCCGTAAGTGTATTTATTAATTATCTTTTTCGCATCCGCTTCTGATATCGCATCTGAGCTTACAGCTACCGGCTCGCTACTCAAATACCTACTAATTCATCTAAGTTCATGCTTTTAGTATGTCTTTTTCTTACATATCTACAATATTAGACTGTTTTAATCAACATAAAAACCCACTATTAATGCATAAATCACCAATTTAGTAGGTGATTTTCTTTATTTGTCTTAATTTTCCTTAGAATTCTCTCTCAATAAACCTACCATTTCATCATATATAGCAACATTAGTAGGTTTCACAGTCCTATGTATTAGTTTCATGTACAATTTAACACTAGCATTCTGCTATAATTCCCCGATGACATCACTTATTAATTGCTTCTTCTATCCCACTTTCGCCACGATTCTTAAGTTTATGATTAACAGCCATCGCAACCACACCAAGTAACACAATGAAAAGTGAGATAAACTGCGATGTAGAGAATATTCCGACCTCACCCCTGTAATCGTTTCTTAAGAACTCAATTGCAAATCTTCCAAGTCCGTACGTTATGCAATATAAGAATCCAATATTACCTGCTGCCATATGCTTTCCGGCAGTTTCCTTACCGTCAGCCTTGCGCTTCATAACAGCAGTATAAGAAAACTTAGCTGCTATTATCATAAGAAACGCCATATTAAGAAAATCTGCCCCCGATGATATAAGCTGTGTAGGAATCAGTTTAACTCCTGATGGTGCAAGTGAACCAGCCGGGAAAACAACTCCCCAGGCTGCATCTGTCTGTCTTCCGTAACAGCACCCTGCAAGGAAACAGCCAATTCGCCCAAAGCCCTGTGCCAGCGCTATCTCTGGCATTACCAGGTCAAAATATTCAAGGAATGATAACTTCTTAATCTTTACATATATAAGGTTGCACAGTACACCTGCAATAAGTCCGCCATATACAACGAATCCCGATGAGCCAAGCACACCTATAGGATCTTCTATAAAATCCTTAAAGCTCACTATTATATACAACAGCTTTGCTCCGAGAAATCCCGATACTCCCGCAATTATCGCAATATCAATAAGAGCCTCCTCTTTCATTCCCATTTTCTTAGCCCTGTACTCACCAACAAGCAGTGCCAGCACAAAACCTATGCCAATCATCAATCCATAACCATGAATTACGAACTTTCCTATATGAAATAAATCTGTCTTCATAAAATCAATCTTCCTTTCTGTCACCTGCGAACCAATCCTACATCAGTCCCAGCTTTTCCTTAGCCATCGCAAGTCTTCTGTCAAATTCCGCATAAAATGCCTTATCATCAGCACATCCGGCATATGTCATCATATAGAACACTCTTAAGTTAAATGTATTAAGAATCTTCACATTATCCTCTGAAAGTCCCGGTAGTGCCGCCTGAAGCTGCTTCACATACTCATGCCATCTGACAATATAAGAATCATACTCCGCAAGTCCCTCGATGCCAAGCCATTTTTTCAGTTTAATCTTGGATAGATTATCCTTATTACACTCGCCCTTCTGCACAATATATTTAAAATGTGTCTCATCCTCCCAGTATCTTCCAAGTGGGAACATTCTGCATATTCCCGGTCTTATCGTATGTATATTGCACAGATTATCTTCACGAAGAAAAGCACATCTTCCGTCTGATTTCTGCATTTTTAAATTAGGCATAATAATACCATCCACAACATTTAACTCAAGCTCATTCATCGTAAGCTGTTCAAATGTTTTGCCCAACCCGGTTGTGAGCTTATAACAGTCATATGGATCAAGCACAATCGTACTTCCCATATTCTGGCAGCATACAGTCTGACAGCCCTTACACGAGTTAGTATCAACACGCACAAGGTCATTCTCAGTATACAGTCTGCCATCCGATATATCTTCTAATGAAACATTTCTTAACATTATTCAATCCTTTCAAACGTGTACAAAAGATTATAAATCTTCACGCACATATTTACTTCACATGTAACTATAGTAAAAAATATGTATCAAATCAAGAACATTTTACTCCCATTTTTCGCCATAATGTGCTAAAATACATTCTTGTATATTTATTTTAGGAAATCTGATATTGAGAAAGGATTAAGAAAAATGAAAGATAAGATTGTTACATTTGGTGAAATTATGCTTCGTCTCTCTCCTGAGAACAACGCAAGATTTACTCAGTGCAATGCATTTGAGGCTGTTTATGGAGGTGGAGAAGCCAATACTGCTGTGTCCCTTGCTAACTTTGATGTTGATGCTAATTATGTAACAAAGCTTCCAAAACATATAATCGGACAGGCTGCAATCAACTCACTCCGTCAGTACGGCGTAGGCGTAGACCATATCGTGCGTGGCGGCGACCAGATTGGTATCTACTTCCTTGAGAAGAAGACAAGCCAGCGTCCAACTAACGTTATCTATAACAGAGCAGGTTCTGCATTTGCGCTTGCTACTGCTGATGACTTTGACTGGGACGAGATATTTGATGGTGCAACATGGTTCCATTTTTCAGGAATCACACCTGCAATCTCTGATGAGATGACTAACATCTGTATCACAGCCTGCCAGAAGGCTAAGGAAAAAGGCATGACTGTAAGCTGTGACTTAAACTACAGAAGCAAGCTCTGGTCAAGCGAAAAGGCATGTGAGGCAATGTCTCGTATATGCCAGTATGTTGATGTATGTATCGCTAACGAAGATGACGCTATCGGTATCTTCTCTATGAATCCTGCCGATGCTAATGGCGAGGAGAAAAATGCTTACATTGCCAAGGAACTTATGAAGAAATTCCCATTCAAGATGGTTGCTTCAGTATGGAGAACAGAAACTTCTATCACAACATTTAAGCTCCAGTCAATGATTTACACAGAAGGCAAGGCTTACTACAGCAAGGAATTCTTCATGCACATTCTTGATTACATCGGTGCTGGAGACGCTTACTGTGCTGGTCTTATCTACAGCCTTATCAACAACTTTGCCCCTCAGAAGGCAGTTGAATTTGCTAACGCTGCAAGCTGCTTAAAGCATACTGTAAGTGGAGATTACAACTTAGTTACAGTTGACGAGGTTATGAAGCTCGCTTTCTCTGACGCTGGTAACGAAGTTCAGAGATAATTAATATCACAAAAAACAGTACCACCAATCTTAATTCAAAAAAGATTAGTGATACTGTTTTTTTACCATTCTATCTGATTCTATCAGACTTTATCTTACTTGCAAAAGAAGCTGTAAGAATACCAGCCAGCCCTTCTAAATCATCATATATTCATTTTCTAAGACTTATCCCCATACTTCTTCAGCAATTTCCTTGACAAGCTTTAACTTAGCCCACTGCTCTTCCTCAGTAAGCTTATTTCCAATCTCGCATGAAGCGAATCCACACTGTGGGCTCAGATACAGTCTGTCGAGTGGAACATATTTTGCTGCCTCATGAATTCTGTTAATAACAAGTTCCTTGTTTTCAAGCGCTGGTGTCTTAGTTGTAACAAGTCCAAGAACAACCTTCTTGTCCCCGGATACCTTTGCTAATGGTGCAAATCCGCCTGAACGCTCATCATCATATTCAAGATAATAAGCATTAACATTTTCCTCTCCGAAAAGCAGATCAGCAACGCTGTCATATGCTCCAGAACTGAAGAATGTCGAATGATAATTGCCTCTGCACACATGTGTATTGATAAGCAGGTCATCTGGTGCAGCCGCAGCAACCTCGTTGTTTAACTTAAGCATAAGCTTCTTGTACTCTTCAAGAGCCTCACCGCTTCTTCCTGTAAGTGCAACAGCAAGCTTTGGATTGACCATTCCGCCCCATACACAATCATCAAACTGGAGATTTCTACAGCCTGCTGCATATATTTCAGCAACAAATTCATTGTAAGCCTTAATTACATCTTCTGCAAATGCTTCCTCTGTTCCATAGATTGCAAGTGTATCTGCTAAAAGCTCTGCACCCGTAAAATATGCATAGAACTGTCCCGGTGAAGGAATTGTCTGCTTTGCAACAGCGTTCTCATCCTCTAATGCCTTAACGAATTTAAAATGTTCAACAAATGGATGGTTCTTTACTGATATTTTTCCAACCATATATGTATCATCAATCATTGCTGCTTCTGCGTCAAATGTTGTATTACCGTCAACTGTCTTTCTATGCTCAACTCCGTTGAAACCCCACATAAAATCAAGATGCCATGTAGATCTTCTGAACTCTCCATCAGTAATAACATGATATCCAAGTTCCTTAACCTTTGCTACAAGCTCTCTTATGCAGTCATCTTCAACTGCTGTAAGCTCTTCCTGCTTAATCTTTCCACTTTCATAGTCGGCTCTTGCCTTCTTTAATCTTTCCGGTCTTAAAAAGCTTCCCACATAATCATATCTGAAAGGTGTATTTAATGTACTCATGTATATCCTCCTGTTATAAATCAATTGTGAGGATAATTGTATCAGATGTGATTTGATATTTATAATACATTTTTATTGTGGTTAGCCATAGTTTTAAACTATGGCTAGTTTTGCTTTATGACCTTATTTACAGGTGTGTTCACATACTGAAAGAAGCCGTTATGGATCCATCCTTCTGATAAAACCATAAAATAAGGCAGCCCCACATAGCTGAGTCTGCCTTACTTTCTTTATTTAATGTTGATGCCACTGGCATATTGCTGCAGAAACTGTTTCTTTCCACATGGTCTTCCCAAATAATATCCCTGCAGATAATCAACCTTCATTTCTTTCATTTTCAGAAGCCATTCTTTTTCCTCGATGCCTTCTGCGCATATCCTGACGTTAATACTATGTACCATGGGGATGATATTTTTATATAATTCATAATCCCTGTCACTGTTCATCGCCTTGGCAGTAAAATCCCTATCCATTTTCACGTAACTTGGATTCATATCACGGATACAATGAAGATTCGAATATCCTGTTCCAAAATCATCGATTACAAAGGGAATCCCGTTCTTGTCCAGAGTTTTACGGAATTTACAGAACGAAGGTGTCATATCCATAAATCCGCTTTCTGTCATTTCAACACATAAGCATTCCGGCTGTAATGAATATTTCTGAATTGCATCCAGAATATCCCGCTCCACATTGCCTTGCAGGATCTGAACATAGGATACATTTACATTCATCCGGAAGTCAGGAATATATTTCTGCATTTCACAGCACATTGCTGCAGCTTCGTTCAAAATATATCTTCCAGCGGGAATAATTAATCCGGTCTCTTCCAATAATGGGATAAACTCCATCGGTGAAACAAACTCCCGCCCTTCTTCCGTTATCATGGAAAAACGCATCAGTGCCTCTGCTCCAATGATCTGTTCGGACTGACAGTCCACGATCGGCTGGTAGTATACTTCAAAGCCATCATAATGGTTCACAATAGCATTACGAAGTGTTGCTATGATTCTTCCTTTATGTAAAAAGACCTCATAGTCATCCTGGTCAAAAATATAAAATCCATTTTTACCCATGCTTTTTGCCTGTTTCAAGGCAAATTCAAACTTTTTGCGGCATTCTTCGGTTCCCTCACAAAATGTTGCTGCATCTATAACACCAATAGAAATAGAAAATATAGCTTCATATTTTTCGTCTACTATGAAATTATGAAGTTTATCTTTAATCTTTTCTTTCAGTGCCACAGCTTCTTCTGCAGAGGAAGCTTCCAGATCCACGATCACATACTGATCCGCTACCAGATGATAAATTCTCTGCTTGTCTGAAAGGCATTCCTTCATGCAGCCGGCTACGCTTTTCAGAATATAATTACCATAATCCGCTCCCCTGGAGCTATTGATCGCTCCAAAATCATCAATTCCTATATGCATAAAAAATCCCTTGGTAATGGGTTCTTTTTGTGCACGCAGGTAAGTAAGGAATTCTGGACCACCAAGCAGTCCGGTGACATTATCAGCCCTTCTCTTGTTGCCGGTCTCATTCAGACACCCGACCAGATATTCCGCATTTCCCTGCTGATCATTGATAACGATACCACGGCTGTTGATCCAGACCGGCATACCTTCTTTATCAAGCCATCTATAATGAAGATTATGTACCTTTTCTCTTCCTTCACATATATCCGCAAGATGCTTTGCAAGCATCTCACGGTCTTCTTCATATACTACCTTCATAACTTCATTTGACATATCTGTCAGGATATTACTCGGTATATTAAATCGTTCCACAGCAGACTGTGAAATCTCAAATATATTATTCTGCAGATCAAATATATACAGATAATCGTCCATACATTCTGTAATGATTTCAAATAAAATATCAGCTGTCTGCTCTCCAAATAATTTAAATATATCATTAATCACAACAATAACCTTCCTTATGACTACTTCACTCTATTCCTGTCATTTTCTAGAATAACTTAAAGATATTCACGCGATCCTGCATCTTGGCTGCTCCCTCTGCCAGATTAATACTGATCGCAGTATTCTCTTCTGAGGATGCTGCATTGCCCTGTACCACACCGGACAGCTGTTCAATTCCCTGACCGATCTGTTCCAAGGACTCTGCCTGGGAGTTTGCTTTCTCCATGGTGTTCTGTGCAATCTCTGCAAATGACTCCATATCTGCAATGATCTGATTGAATGCGTCTGCTGTTGTTCTTGTAATCGTATTGCCATTTTCGATTTCCACTAAGGTCTTATCGATCAGATCTCTTGTATTTACAGCAGATTTTGCACTGTCTGCTGCCAGCTTGCCGATTTGATCTGCCACTACTGCAAAGCCTTTTCCTGCTTCTCCTGCTCTGGCAGCTTCAATGGAAGCATTCAGGGATAACAGGTTGGTCTGGGATGCAATATCCTCGATATCTGTGATAATATTACCGATCTCCTTGGAGATTTCTGTAATGTGCTCCATTTCCATCAGCAGATCATTCATTTTTTCTTTTTCTTCGTTCGCTTTATCTGCAGAAGCTTTTACACGTGCAGATGCGCTCTGTGTTTCCTTCGCTGTATCTGCCGCCAGATCCACGACCGTATCAATGGTGGCATTCAATTCCTCGATGACTCCTGCCTGCTCTGTTGCACCGTCCGCCAGGGATTTTGATGCATTTTCCACCTCGGATGCATTCGATGATACCTGTTCTGCCAGATTGCTAATCTCGGTCAGGGTACTGTTAAACCGTTTCAGAATATACAGCAGTGATACCTTCAATTCCGAGAAATCGCCTAGGAAATCTGTAATATCATCACCATTTCTGGTCAGGTCACCCTGCGCTATTGCCTTTACCTCCACAGAGATCTCGCTGACATAATCTGCCAGAATACCCATGGCTTCTTTCAGATTCTTGATGGTATCGCCAAGCTCATCCTCAGACTCATAGGTAAGCATTTCTACATTAGACAGTTCGCCCTTACGCAGGCTGGCAACTGCTGCATCTATCTGTTCTACCGGCTCAGTAATGGAATTGGTAATGATCCTTCCAATCAGTGTCGTCACTACAGCAATCGCAAGACCCGCTGCTACGATCACGACAAATATGATGATGGTGCATACATTGGCCATGGTCTTTGCCTGATCTAATTCTACCTGGAACTCGTCACGTAATATAGTTAATTTTTCAGCAAAAGCCTTATATTCTTCATACCCCTCTCCAATCATCAGCCTTGCTGCATCCTGCTGTTTATTCTCACGGCTCAACTGCAGGATTTCATCTGAAGCAGCCCTGTATTTTTCCCATGCAGCGTTTGCTACTTCGTAATCGTTCTGTCCTTTTTTAGCATCACTGTCTGCAGACATGATTGCATCCAGATTCGCACCGGTATCTTGGATCTGACTCTCCAGCTTCCGAATTTCCTCTTCACAGGCAGTCATAACCGATGCATCTGATTCTACCAGATGCTGATACTGCTTGATTCTGTATTTCGCAGTCATTGTCTCTAAATCCTGCAGATATTCCAATGACGGAGACCAGACCTCCGTGATCTTCTCTATATTTGAACGGATCACTAATGTCGAGATCAGTGCCACCAACACTAAAAATAATGTCATAACAAGTACTGTCATTCGATATACTTTTAATTTTCCTGCAACCTTTAAGTTAGCTATACGCTTTTTAATCTTTTCCATGATAGTTTTCCCTTTCTTTGTAAATTATTTATCTTTTATCACATTCGTTTATCCATAAACTGCTATAAGATATCATACTTTATTGGAAAAGTCTATAAAAAAAAGTATTAAATTATTTTCTACTAAATATTAATGGTTCTATTGCTAGAAACTGGTGAAAATACTTCTTTCTGACCATCCAATCCCAAATCTTTTGCCATTTGTTCCATATCCTTATATATCTTGTCTTTGTACTTATCATAAAGGAACTCAAATCCATCTTTGCGAAGAATTGATGGCGAATTATCCATGTGAGTGCAGTCTTTCATAACACAGTCATATGCAAGATTTCTGCACATAAATAGACTGTATGTCTAGACAGCTTAAGCTGTTGTTCTGTTAACTGCAAACTGCAATTCTATTATTGTTCCTCCTGATGGGTTAGGCCTGATTGCAATACTGCCATCGTGTACCCGCACAATTTCATTAACAAGCGTAAGTCCAAGACCAACACCACCAAGCTCACGGCTTCTTGATTTATCTACGCGAAAGAAAGGTTCAAACGAAAGCCAGGGTGCAAAATACCGCAACCTTTCGATTGACTCTTCCTCAAATGCAGGTAAATATTCCTCTGATATTATGGCATTTCCCACAACTATACTAGTTGATAGAAATGGTAATATTGTAGGTGACCCAATGCCTGGAGGAATTGACAATAAGGATAACTATGATACACTCATGAAGCAGATTAAATCTGTAATTGCAGCAGATAGCAATAGCAAATAAAACATCATATAATCGTGTAGGTTTTCCTACATTCTTATATGATAAAAAACCGACAATTTTATATTGACATTTGCACCATAAACAGGTATGCGGATAAGCCAATATAAGATATAATGACATAACAGGTGTAACGAATTGAAAAATAAAAAACAACTTTAATATTTATTATGTGGACAATTATGTACGATGGTGATAATCACTTTTCGCACGATGGCAAACAAGGCAGATGTGGCAATGGTGAGGGATATAGCTGGGATGATAATGATTACAGACCTGACGGATGTCTGGAACTGCCAAGCACACTCAGCATTGCCTGTCGGTCAGTTGCAAAAAGAAGGGGCTGAAAAGCCTGCTCTTATATATACATATATCTGTCTCCTATTTTTTAACTCCAGCTCATACGGATATCATACATCAGCCTTGTAAGTGCAATACTGTCTTTAGCTGTATATACATCACTGCTGCAATATCCAAGTTTTACGCATCTGCTTACTTCCCTGATTTCATATTCAAAGCCATTTATATCAACCGGACACTCGATTGTTTCCGGTTCTTTTCCTTCCACCTCAAGTATCATGGTCTCGGCGTGTTGGAAATCCGGTAAAAATATACCTCCCTTTGTTCCCTCAATTCTGGCATTACGTTTTAATTCCTGCCCAATTGTCTGGACTGATTCTGCCGTACATCCATCATTATATGTCAGTTTGAGACAGCTGTAATCATCTGTTCCATACTCATTAATATGTACTTTTTGAGTTTCTACATTCTGCGGCTCATTTCCTGTAACAATACGCAGAAATCCCAGATTGTAAATTCCTATGTCCAACAAAGCACCTCCACCAAGTGCAGGGTTAAATTTACGCTCTTTTCTGGCACCTGTTGCAACAAACCCATACTGGCATGAAATATGTTTTATTTCTCCAATTACTCCTTGCTGTAAGATACTGCGTAAACGATCATACAATGGAAGAAACCATATCCAGAGTCCCTCCATGATAAAAAGATGCCTATCCCTTGCCAGTCTGTACAGTTCCTGTGCCTGTTTATCATTTATCGTAAACGGCTTTTCGCACAATACATGCTTTCCATGTTCAAGACATAACCTGCAATTCTCATAATGCAAAGTATTTGGTGTTGCTACATAAACAGCCTCAACATCCTGATCTTTAACCAGTGCTTCATACGAATCATAATATCTCGGGATATCATGCTCATTAGCAAAGGCTTTTGCATTTTCAATGTTACGTGAACCAACTGCTACTAACTGTTCATTTTCTTTACTCATCTGATTTATGGTTGATGCAAATTTTTTTGCAATATTACCTGTAGCCAAAATTCCCCACTTCATCTTATCTCTCCCATCGATTCTATAAATTTATATGTAATATATCCTCATTTAACAATTATTAAAGGACACAAATCTATTATACCTTATATCATCATCTTCGCATATCCATTTTATATCATATTTTATAATACAAAAGGTCAGACCCGCCAAGCCCAATGGTTACTGACGAATCTGACCTTTTACAATTACTAAAAATTTTATATATTATCCTTCAATCTCTTTAATAAGATTAACCATCTCAATAGCACCTTCAGCGCACTCAAATCCCTTATTGCCTGCCTTTGTTCCGGCACGCTCAATTGCCTGCTCGATTGTATCTGTAGTAAGCACTCCAAACATAACAGGAATATCACTTGCTAAAGAAACATTTGCAATGCCTTTGGAAACCTCGCTGCACACATAATCGTAGTGGCTTGTAGCACCTCTTATAACTGCACCAAGACATATAACAGCGTCATACTTGCCGCTTTTTGCCATCTTTGAAGCTATCAATGGTATCTCAAATGCGCCCGGTACCCATGCAAGGTCAATATTTTCCTCTGAAACATCATGTCTTACAAGTCCGTCCTTAGCTCCTGCAACAAGCTTAGACACAATAAACTCATTAAATCTTGCTGCTACAATACCTACCTTAATTCCACTGTCAACTAACTTACCTTCTAAAACTCTCATTATCAATTCCTCCTTATAAATATTTCATTTTTTTACACCACATTTAAAATGTGTCCCATCTTTGTCTGCTTTGTCTTAAGATAGAACCTGTCAAAGCTGGTCGCATCTATCTCAATAGGCACTCTCTCACTGATTTCGATTCCAAAATCTGCAAGCTGGTATACCTTATCGGGATTGTTAGTAAGAAGCCTTAAGCTCTTAGCACCTAAGTCTTTCAATATCTGTGCTCCTATGTAGTACTCGCGCGCGTCTCCCGGCAGACCAAGTGCCAGATTAGCCTCAAGTGTATCCATTCCCTGATCCTGAAGTGCATATGCCTTAAGCTTGTTGACAAGCCCGATTCCTCTGCCCTCCTGTCTCATATAAAGAAGTACTCCCCTGCCTTCATTGTTAATCTGTGTCATCGCTGACGCTAGCTGCTGACCGCAGTCACATTTCATTGAGCCAAATGCATCTCCAGTCAGGCACTCTGAATGTACCCTGCACAAAAGATTGCTGCCATCACCAATGTCTCCCTTTACCAATGCAACATGATGCTCGCCATTTAACTTATTAACATAACAGTGTGCCATGAATTCCCCATACTTTGTCGGCATTCTTGTAACTGCCACGCACTCAACCAGGTTGTCATGTCTCTTTCTGTATTCCTGAATTGCCTTAATTGTTATGAATTTGAGATTGAATTTTTCGGACATTTCTATGAGGTCTTCTTTTCTCATCATTGTTCCGTCCGCTTTCATTATTTCACAGCACAGACCACATTCTTTAAGTCCTGCTATTCTCATAAGGTCTACTGTTGCCTCTGTATGTCCGTTTCTTTCAAGAACTCCATTGGGTTTTGAACGAAGTGGAAACATATGTCCCGGTCTTCTGAAATCCTCAGGCTTTGCCTCATCTGACACACATTCTCTCGCAGTAAAGCCTCTCTCCTCTGCCGATATTCCTGTTGTCGTCTTAACATGGTCTATTGACACTGTAAATGCAGTTTCATGGTTATCAGTATTGTCAGCAACCATCTGTGTAAGACCTAACTTCCTGCACAAATCTCCACTCATAGGCATGCATATAAGTCCTTTTCCATATGTCGCCATAAAGTTCACATTTTCAGTAGTTGCAAATTCAGCGGCACATATAAGGTCGCCCTCATTCTCTCTGCTTTCATCATCTGAGACAAGTATCAGCTTTCCATCCTGTAAATCCTTAACCGCCTCTTCAACTGTGTTATACTCGAACATTTTCTTTTACCTTCCTTTCCCTTTGATATTTTAAAATCCATTCTTTAGCAGGAACTCTTTCGTTATCCCGCTTTTCGGCTTTTCCTTTTCAAATGTGATGAATTTCTCTATGTACTTACCGACAATATCATTTTCAAGATTAACTACATCACCAGCTTTCCTAAGTGACAGCGTTGTCGCACCTGCCGTATGTGGTATTATTGATACTGAAAAGCTCTGACTGTCCGTCTTGGCAACCGTAAGACTTATTCCATCTATGGCAACCGAACCTTTTTCAACGATATATTTTAATATTCCGCTGTCTGTCTTAATCTGATACCATATCGCGTTATCATCCTTGGTTATCGCTGCAACTTTTCCTGTTCCATCAATATGTCCTGAAACTATATGTCCTCCGAACCTTCCATCAGCCGCCATTGCCCTTTCAAGATTAACTGCACTACCACTCACCAGTTTGCCAAGTGATGAGCGGTTCAGCGTCTCGTGCATTACATCAGCAGTAAATGTGTTATCATATATTCCTGTCACTGTAAGGCACACACCATTGACAGCAATGCTGTCTCCTATATGTGTCCCCTCAAGGACTTTTTCTGCCTGTATTGTAAGGATTGCCGACGCCGTTCCTTTTTTCACATTATTCACATGTCCGATTTCTTCAATAATTCCTGTAAACATCACAACTCTCCTTCTATCAGAATATCGTTGCCAAGAAGACGAACGGTCTTGTTTCTCAACTGATATGCATCAGCTACATTTGCAACCCCCTGACCTTCAACTGCTGTTTTACTGTCTGCCCCACCAAAAATCTTAGGTGCAATGTAAGTCTGAACCCGGTTCACAATTCCAGCCTGCAATGCAGAGAAGTTAAGTGTTCCGCCTCCCTCTAGAATCACGCTGTCGATACCTTTTTCTCCAAGTATGTTCATAAGCTCTTTAAGGTCAACGTGCTGCTCTGATTCTTTTGTAATTATCACTTCACAGCCTGCATTTTCATATAAAGATTTCCTGTCGCTGTCGGTACTACATGTAGCAATTATTGTTGGTATCTGCCCTGCACTTTTTACAATTCTGCTGTCCAGCGGAGTTCTCAATCTGCTGTCGCATATGATTCGCACAGGATTGTGTGGATTGCTTACGGCTGTACTTCTACAGTCAAGCATTGGATTATCAGCAATCACAGTGCCGACACCAACCATAATTGCCGCGTATCTGTGACGGTCTGCATGCACATTTTCTCTTGCCTGCTCACCTGTAATCCACTTGGAAAGTCCATTATATGTGGCAATTTTCCCATCAAGTGTCTGTGCTGTTTTCATCACAACATATGGCTCTTTATTCCTTATGTAATAAAAGAATACATAATTCATCGCCAGACATTCTTCATTGCATACACAACCTTCAACTTTAATCCCGTGTTCTTCCAGATATTTAACACCTTTTCCACTTACCAGGGGATTAGGATCCATCGAGCCTATCACAACCCTGCTTATTCCTGCCTGCACAAGTGCTTCAGTGCAAGGCGGCTGTTTCCCATGATGGCAGCACGGCTCAAGTGTCACATATATGGTTGCTCCTCTGGTATCCTCCATACATCTTGAAAGTGCATCTCTTTCCGCATGAAGCTCACCATATTTCCTGTGCCAGCCTTCACCTATAATTCTGTCATCCTTTACAATTACAGCTCCCACCAGCGGATTAGGATTAACCCAGCCTGTTCCTCTCTTTGCCAGTTCAATCGCCCGCTTCATGTAGAATTCATCTTCTTTTGAAAAATTGTTATTTATTTCCTGCTGCATATCTGCACCTTCTTTCTGTTCCTTCCTGTCCAGCTTTTTTCTGTTCTGCTTTTTCTGTCCTGATTTTCTCTATCCTTATTTCCCTTGTCTGCTGTATCTTAATTTCATTCTTAATGTGCTTGCTGCTTTCTTGATTTTGCCGGCTCAAAGTCGTGATACCTATAAGTAGTCGCATTTTCAATGGTTTAGTAGGTCTTTTTTCATCTTGTCTATAATATTAAACGCATTTTCATTCCTCAAAGACCTATAAATTCATTGTTTATAGCTCATTTAGTAGGTAAATCCATATGTTTTCTTTGGTTTTCCTCCAAAATAAACCTACCAAATTCTTAAAAAACTTGTATTAATAGGTTTTTACCAAATTTACCTGCTGCCATTCTGCTCTGAATTGCTATAATATGCCGCCAGATTGCTCAGAATTGAATCGCCGTAATATGCTGCCGCCACAATTGCCAGTTCCAACATTTCAGACCAGACTCAGCCTCAACAATACAGACATCCTAGCACAACCAAAATCCAGCCCAGACATAAAAAAGGCTTCCAAAGCAGTTTCATTTCACCACTTCAGAAGCCTTACGCCAAAATATCGAATTTTTATAATCAAATTCTTACTCTGACAATCAAAAAACTCTGAGATAATAATTCATCTCAGAGCCAGTATCCACATTCAAGCCAGCCATTCATTCTACTATGATTACATTATGAATAACTAACTTTAATATCACTTCTTCCATCCAGACTTTACTGTCGGCTTCGGAATTACACCGAATCATGCTCTGGCTTACGCCTCGGCTCGTGGGCTTTACCACCGGTAGGGAATCACACCCTGCCCTGAAGTTCCATATGTATTAAATTGCTTATAGTATACACCCGATTTTCAAAAAATCAAGTTGATTTTTAAAATTACTAAACAACATTTCCTATCAGAAGATGCTCTACCGCACTTAATTTATTAAAAAAAGTTTCATCCACACCTGTTATATCAACTAACCTGTTAGAACTAAATTCTTCCTCTAATCCCGGATGAAACGCCACAATTTCTGGATACAGCACCTTCCACATATCTCCCTCTTTATATATACCAGATTGTGTAAGAAATGTTATCTTTCCGGATGAAATGTTTTCACCTCTGTATACTTTCATATAAACACGGACACTTACTCCATCCTGTTCTACTTTGGACACCTTTACCGGACGCATATTGGCGTCATCTTCAACCTTTTTTCGGTACTCCTCATCAGACTTATTTCTTGATTTAATTACATCTATCAATATCATAACTGATAAAAGAAGTCCTAACCCTCCTATAAAAAAGGCTATAATATAATTATGATTACCCCATAACATTACTGCTACACCATCAAGCAACAGATAGATACATAATGCTGCTATTATTCCTCCAGCCTTTGCACTCTGATTAAATATACTCTGATATGAACTAACCAGAATAATTGTGCCCATAATAAACATAAACAAACCAATCCATATAATTGTATTCATTTCCTCTCCCCTTAAAATTAATTTATAATTATGTTTATTATATCATTATAGCAATTTAAGTCCAAATTTTCTTGACATATTTATTAATCTTATGATACTATACCACGGCACAATTAAATATGGTTATATTGGAAACGACACATCCCCCGGATGATAACGAACAACACATGTTTTGCTTAGGTTATTATTTAAGGAGGATTTTTTTTATGCCAAAAAACAAGTTTCAGGATGTTATTTTCACAATTATTATGGCAACAATTATGGTCTATGGAATGGTCGTATATAATGTTGCCCTCAACACAGGTACTGTAAATGGTACTACTTTCTTAGCTGCAACACATGAATTGCCAATCATGGTTCCAATTGCATTCGTACTCGAATTCTTCGTTGTAGGAAAGATTGCTAAAATGCTTGCATTTACAGTCATGCGTCCTACTGACAGACCACAGTTCATCACATATGCAATATCAATATGTATATGCTGCATTATGTGTCCGGTTATGAGTCTCGTTGCAACATTTCTTTTCAAAGAGCCATCCTTTGGCATGTGGGTTAAAACATGGGCAATGAACTTCCCTATGGCAATCTGCTATCAGATGTTCTATTGCGGACCACTTGTAAGGCTTATATTTAGGGCAATATTTGTTAGAAAAAATGCTGATGCAACAGAAGCTGTAACGGCTGCAGAGGCAGAATAATATTAATCACTAAGGGGCTGTCACTTGACAGCCCCTTAAAAAAATCAATTATTTATAATATTACATTTTCAAACAAAAATACCATTACCGGCATGGTTACTATAGCACTAAGTGTTGTAATCACATTTATGGCACTGGCATATTTTGAATCATTGCCATATACCTGACACATCTGCGTAACTGTTGATGCTGAAGGTGTAATAACTGCCAAGAAAACAATAAGCATAATTTTAGGTGCATCCTGAGAAATACCAGCAAGATGGCTTAATTTTATCAAAAGAAGTGCTATAAGCGGTACAACAACCATTCTCAACAAAGAAACAAAATACAGCCTTCTGTTAGCAAAAATTTTCTTTAAATCCATCCCTGCAAAAAGCATTCCTGTAACTATCATGCTGGCAGGTCCTATCATATTGCCAACAGAGCCTATCGTATCATTAATTATTAAAGGCAGTCTAATTCTTGTAAAGAAAAGTATTACACCAACCACAATCGAGATCATATTTATATTTAACACAATCTTCTTCCAGTCATATGAACTTTCACGGCTGATTATTTTTTTACAGTGAGTCCACAAAAAGATAAGCTGCACACTCATGAAAACGCATCCGTAAAGCACCCACTCCTGACCTAGAATAAATGTCACAATTGGAACAATAAGATTACCTGAATTTGAATAATAAACAGATGCTATCTCCACCTCATTCAGGTGAAACAATCTCCCCATAACTGATATAACTCCAAGCAATACAATCTGTAATGTCACTGATGCCGCCAAAGCAAGCAACAACCCATTTACTGTCTTTGATGTATAATCCACCTGAAAAGCCTTTATAATGACACATGGTATAATCAGGTATAAAACAATTTTGGATAAAACTTTACTGTCCTCATCTTTTACGATACCTGCTTTTACAATAATAAAGCCCATAAGAATCATAATGAATAGCTCTACTATCTGTTCCATAAGAAGTATGCTAATATGCATAAAAATCATCTCCTATTGTTATGATACACCCAACGCATTATAAACATCTTTTGCAATTATCATTCCCCCACCTATATTACATATGTTCTTTGTAAATATCAAGATGCATGACTAATGCCATAGGTCGTATGTCTGATTGAATAATAGCTCCTGTCCCATACGCCGCAAATTCATATGGGAAAACCTATTCTCCACAAGAGAACATAAAAATAAATATTATTACTGAAAAATCGTATCATGCATATATGTTAAACGCAATATTCATCAACCTTTTTAAAATAAATTGGTTATATGTTGTCTTTTTATGGTTATTCACTGTATAAAAAACGTGCGAATACACATAAAATAGTAATAGATATTGAATTGATAAATTCTGGATGGTATAATCTTATTACCAAAAAGCGTGCCAATACACAAAAATAAGGAGTAGAGTTCATGGAAATTAAAAGAGATGCATACCTTGAACAGTTAAAGATAAGAAAAGACAATGGAATGGTAAAAATTATTACAGGAGTCAGGAGATGTGGAAAATCCTTCTTGCTATTTGTATTGTTTAAGAAATATTTATCGGAAAGTGGCATAGATAATGACCATATCATTGAGATTGCTTTAGATGGCATTGAAAATGATGAGTTGAGAGATCCAAAGAAGTGTTACCAGTATATTAAAGATGCAATGAAAGATGACCAGAAGTATTATCTACTTTTAGACGAAGTACAGTTTATGCCACGATTTGAGGAAGTTCTGAACAGCCTGCTTCATATCGGCAATATTGATATATATGTGACTGGCAGTAATTCTAAGTTTCTATCCAGTGATATTGTAACTGAATTTAGAGGCAGAGGAGATGAGATAAGAATATATCCGTTGTCTTTTGCAGAGTTCTATGCAGCTTTCGGCGGAGATTATGATGATGCTTGGGAAGAATATATGATATATGGTGGTTTACCACAGGTGGTACAGTTCTCTATGGAACGCCAAAAGGCTGAGTATCTAAAAAACATTTTCACAAATGTTTATATTAAGGATGTTGTAGAAAGAAACAAGCTTCGAAATGTTGATGAGATTGATACATTAGTAGATATTCTCGCTTCTTCGATAGGGGCTCCAACTAATCCAACAAAAATATCAAATACTTATAAAAGTGAGCGTGGTATAAATTACAGCAATAAGACCATATCCAACCATATAGATTATCTTGTGGAGGCATTTTTGATTTCTAAAGCTGACAGATATGATATTAAAGGCAGAAAATATGTGGGGGCAAATCTGAAATACTATTTTACAGATGTGGGACTTAGAAATGCCAGATTGAATTTTAGACAGCAGGAACCTACTCATATCATGGAAAATATTGTTTACAATGAGCTACTTATCAGAGGCTATAATGTAGATGTTGGTATTGTAGACGTATATACGAAAAATGATGAAGGAAAAACAACTCGAAAGCAGTTTGAAGTTGATTTTGTGGTCAATCAGGGTAGTCAGAGATATTATATTCAGGTGGCTTACGATATGACTTCAGAGGAAAAGCAGAAGCAGGAACTTAATTCATTTAGAAATATTCCAGATTCGTTTAAAAAGATTGTGATAGTAAACGGAACAAAAAAACCTTGGAGAAATGAAGAAGGCTTTGTAATCATGGGAATGAAGTATTTTTTGCTTAATGCGGATAGTTTGGAGTTATAGTATGCTTGGACTTGACAGAATTTTTTGAATGCGGGAAACTTCTTGTCCGAAGGGCAATATGGTGTAACTGAAAAAAATAAAAACCACCGAAACTACAGAGGGTAAAATAAAAGAATGTGGAAATTGGGGGCACCCTAGAAGAGATTCCATGGGGAGAAGAATCTATGATACAAGAACTTCCATCAAATATTTCTGCCTATGTATGCACCAAAAATTGTATTCCACATTTCAATTCACCTGCCCTTAAACGAAATATATTGTCAAACTATAATTCTGCTAATTCTTTATAGTACTGACAAAAACCGTTTAAATGCAGCAATTCCCTTTTCTGTGCGTTTATATACACCTGCACATTCCAGAACCTGCACAAAACAATCTGCAATTTCCTTCTGAATAATACTCTCTATATTTTCTGTTGTAATATCATAAGAGTCCAGCCATTCATCTACCCAGTCAGCATGAATTTTTATTTCCTCTATATCATGAATATTTTTCCCTTCAATAATAGCTTTTGCAAGTATATCCATTTCTTTTTTCAGCCTGGAAGGAAGTACTGCAAGCCCCATCACTTCTATCAATCCAATATTTTCTTTTTTAATGTGATGCAGTTTTTCCTCTGGATGATACACACCCCATGGTCTGTCCTCTGTCGTAATATTATTTCTGAGAACCAAATCCATTTCATATAAATTCCCATTCATACGTGCAATTGGCGTAATTGTATTATGTGGTACTCCATCTGTTTCGCTAAAAATAAATGCCTCTTCATCCGTATACCCACGCCACTTTTGCAAAATATAGTCAGACACTTTTGCAAGTCTTCCAATGCTGCTTCCCTGCAATCTTATGACTGACAGTGGCCACTTAACACACCCCGCTGTCACATCTTCAAATCCTGCAATCTCAAACATATACTCATATGGAGCTTCTGCCATAGCAAAAGTATATGCTCCACCTTGAAAATGATCATGGCTAAGAATTGAACCTCCTACTATCGGCAAATCCGCATTTGAGCCTAATGTATAATGTGGAAACTGTCTTACAAAATCCAATAACTTTACAAAAACAGCTTCATCAATCTTCATCGGTGTATGTTTTGCATTAAACACAATACAGTGCTCGTTATAATACACATAAGGCGAATACTGCATGTAATAATCTTGTCCATCTAGCTTTAGTGGAATAATTCTATGATTTTGCCTTGCCGGATGTGAAAGTGTTCCTGCATATCCCTCATTTTCTGCACATAACAAACATTTAGGATAATCATTCTTTGCTTGAGTTGCTGCTCTCGCTATGTCCCGTGGATCTTTTTCTGGTTTAGAAAGATTAATTGTAATATCTATCTTGCCATACTGTGTGTCTGCTTTCCATTTTTTATCTCTTGCAACTCTGTCCTTACGTATATAATTTGTATCCTGACTGAATTGATAATAGAAATCGGTTGCTTTTTTTGGATTTTTGACATACAAATCTGTAAATTTTGCTCTGACCACAGAGGGTGCAGGTGTTAAAATCCCCATAATTTTAGTGTCAAATAAATCCCTGTATACATTTGTATTTTCAGGTATCAATCCATGCTCCGCTGCATAATCAGTCATATCAGATAGAATTTCTGATAACTGTCTGATTGCTTTATCCGTCTGAGTATAACTGTCAAGTCTAAACAACTCTAAAAGTCTGTTAATCACATAAATTTTATCGTCTTCCTCAACCAATCCTTTTTCAATACCGTAACCTACTAATTCTGAAATAAGTTCATTCATGTTATACCTCCTAGTATCCGTCCGGATGATTTACATGCCATTTCCATGCTGTTGAAATAATCGTCTCAAGATCTGCATACTGCGGTTTCCACCCAAGTACTTTCCTTGCTTTTTCACTGGATGCTATCAACACTGAAGGATCACCAGCTCTTCTTTCTTCTTCTCTTATAGGAATTGTATGATTTGTTACCTTTCTTGCCGTCTCAATAACTTCTTTTACTGTAAAACCTACACCATTACCAAGATTAAAAATATTGCTTTCTCCGCCTTTTGAGAGGTATTCCATTGCAAGGATATGTGCCTGAGCTAAATCATTTACATGGATATAATCTCTTACACAGGTTCCATCCTTTGTGTCATAATCATTTCCAAATACAGATATGTATTCTCTCTTTCCGTTCGGAACCTGCAAAACAAGCGGTATCAAATGTGTTTCTGGATTATGTGCCTCTCCGATTTTTCCATTCGGGTGTGCTCCACAAGCGTTAAAATACCGAAGTGAAACATATCGTAAGTTATGTGCCTTAGATATCCATTTAAACATTTTTTCCATTGACAACTTTGTTTCACCATAACAATTTGTTGGAAGTGTACGAGCCGTTTCCAAAATAGGTATACTTTCTGGCTCTCCATAAGTAGCTGCGGTTGATGAAAATACAATCTTATCAATGCCATGCTCAACCATACTTTCAAGCAACACTTCTGTTCCACATAAATTATTATTATAGTATTTCAGTGGATTTTTCATGCTCTCTCCAACTTGTGAGCTGGCAGCGAAATGAATAACACCATCTATCTTTTCTTTTGATAAAATATTATCAAGGAATATCTTGTCCCTTATGTCTCCTTCATAAAACTTTGCCTGAGGATGTACTGCCTCTTTAAACCCTGTAAGCAAATTATCAATTACAATTACTTCATAACCTGCATCAACCAGCTCATATACTGTGTGTGAACCAATATAACCAGCCCCGCCTAAAACCAAGATTCTCATAATAATACCCTCTTTCTATTTCATAACACTTTTATGCCACCATATTTTCTTATTCTCAAATCTTTACAAGAATCTTTACCAAATATTTTATCCATTTCGTATTTGTAATTCTCCACATATCCATTCTTCACAAACGCCTGTATGGTTCCAGCAAAACCTCCTCCATGTACCCTGCATACACCATTTTGTCCCAAAAACATTTCACTTACAAATAATGCCAAAGATACATTCTGATTTTTTATATCCTGATTTGAGTAAACATTCTGCAGATATTTAAAAGAAGAATTGCCTGACGCTTTCACATCATCTAGAAATGCTCCTATATTTCCTGCTTTCAATGCACTTACTTCTTTTTGTACTCTTTTATTTTCGTAGATAAAATGCAATGTCCTAAGGACACATCTGTCTCCAAGTTTTTTTCTTAAATCAGTAATATTATCCAATACATCATTTATAGATATGTCGCGCAACACTTCTTTTCCAAAATATTTTGCAACCAGTTTCATTTCCTTTGGAATTGCTGCATATTCATCTGTTAAATCAGCATGTGAACCTTTTGTATCTGTAATACATAACCTATAACCATACTTTTCCATATCAAAATCAATTTTTTCTACATATGGGCATTCTGGGTTGGCAAAATCAATATGTACAAGATTACCAATTGAACTTGCCATCTGATCCATCAGACCACAAGGCTTTCCAAAATAAACATTTTCAGCATACTGTCCAATAATGGCTATCTCTGTCGCTGAAATTTTTCCACAATTATAAAGTCCAGACAAAATCGTTCCTATCAGTGTTTCAAATGCTGCCGAAGATGAAAGTCCCGCACCAATCAGCACATCACTTGTTATATATGCCTGAAAACCTCCAACCGAATAATTTCTTTCAAGGAATCCAGAAACCACACCTTTTATCAACGCCTTTGTTGTTTCCTTTTCTTTTTCCGCTACAGATACATCATCAAGCCGGATAATGATTTCATCATAGTTATCAGAAACCAATCTGATTACATTATCATCTGTCTTTCTTACAACCCCTATTGTATCAAGATTAACAGATGCTGCCAAAACCTCTCCGTTTTGATGATCCGTATGGTTGCCGCCAATCTCACTTCTTCCCGGAGCACTGAACAATTCCACATCTCCCGGCTTATAGCACTGCTCAAATTTCTTTATTGCATTGATATAGCGTTCTCTTTGATAATAAATTTTTGTATCATCAGCATACACATCTAAAAGCCTCTCATCATATACGCCATCTAGGAAACTTTGAATCAATATATCTGTCTGCATCTCAATCACCCCACTTAAATCAACATTTATCGGATAATATAAAATAATGAATAATTTTTATCAGCCAATCATATCCAATTATACTTACTAATAGAAATTAATCCTATTGTTATCCTATATTATCCGTAAAATCACCTTGCATTCTTGTTATACATAATATACAAAAAATAGCTCAAAAAATCCATATCATAAATTGTACAGATTATGCACAAAACAATATTATTAGTCATCCCAGATAAGTATAATTTTTATTTTCCTAATTCATTATGCTTTTCCATTTAAAGTCTATAATTCAAATAATTTATAACATTACATTAGTTTGTTTCATTTATGATTTGTTTTATTAAAGTAAATAGACATTATATGCATAAAATGATAAAATCACATTGTATATTTAATAATTTCTTATATTTACAACAGTATATATGCATATTATTTTTAATTACACGTAAAGGGGGCTTTATATGTATACCAATAACGCATACTTGAACAATTCCACTATTGACAGGAAAGATAAATCAAAAGGACTAATTATAACCATGTGTGGTACTTATAAGCTATATACTAAGCCAAAACTTCCTACATGGCGTCCGCGTGGCAGACTGGATTTCCAATTACTTTTTATCGCATCTGGAAAAGCCCACTTCCATTTTAATAATGATTCAGATGAAACCATCGTTCATGCTGGTCATATGGTATTATACAGACCTAAAGAACCTCAAAAATATGAATATTATGCGAAAGACAATGTAGAAGTTTACTGGGTACATTTCACTGGGAATAATGTTACCAATCTTCTTCGTTCCTATGGATTAACTGATGACAAAAGAGTTTTCTACTGTGGTTCTGGATCTGAATATCAGATTCTGTTTCGTGAAATGATCAAAGAACTGCAGATGTGTCAGAATGGATATCCTGAAATGCTAGAAATGTATCTACGACAAATTTTTATAAGACTACATCGGCATTTTTTATCTTCTGTATCTCATGATAATACACATAAAGCTGATGAAATAGACAATGCTGTTTCATACTTTAGTGAACATTATAATGAACCAATTAATATTGATAGCTATGCAGAGCAAAATAATATAAGTACAAGCTGGTTCATTCGTAATTTCCGCTTATATACTGGTATTACACCTAAACAATTTATTATGCGTAAAAGAATATACAATGCAGAAGCACTTCTGCAGAATCCTCAATATAACATTAACGAAATTGCCAGGATTGTGGGCTATGAAAACCCTCTGTATTTCAGCCGAATATTTCAAAAGTTAAAAGGTTTATCACCATCTGAATACAGAAAAAACATATAACTAAAAGCAGAGAATATAGATTCTCTGCTTTTTCTAATAATATGCATATTATTTGTGGGGAATTTGGCCATCAACATATAAAATATTATTTATCATGTTCCATCCTTTTTCTATATTCTCTAGGTGTAATTTTATATCTGTCCTTAAATACACGGTTAAAAGTTCTTTGACTTTCAAATCCGCAATCAAGACATATGTTTGTTATAGAATCCATCGAGTTTTCAAGTTCTGCAACTGCATAATTTAACCGGACTCCATTCACATATTTACTAAAATTACAATGAAATGTCTTCGCAAACATTCTTGATAATACATATTTGCTTACACATAATTCATATGCCATTTTTTCAAGGCTGATGTTTTCTCTAAAATTTTTGGCTACATATTCCACCGCATTGTAAATCAGATCATCTCTTCCTACTGCACTTTTATCAATCAGTGGCATTGTTGTGAAAACATATGCTAAAATCATCTGTGCATATGCCTTTATCAGCATTGGATTGCCATCTGTTATTTCTGCCAAATATTTTATAGCATTTACTACATCCGGATGCACTTTTCTTTTTTTCACAACTGGATTTTCAGGACTGTAATTCTGAAGTTCTTTATAGTATGAGGGGAATAGTTTTGGATTAAGATATAAATATATTACCTTATTCTTCTTTTGCCCAAAAACTTGATAATGATGTATTACGTTAGGGAATATTATTGCAAAATCCCCTTCATCCATATGGAACAATTCAGGCCCCACTCCAAGTTCTACTTCTCCATCCGTTACATACACAACTTCTATTGCTTCATGCAGATGCGGCGGCACATGTACTGGTTCTTTCCACTCGGATGATAATCCCGTATTTTTATTTTCATATACCAATAACACTTACAAGCAACTCCTTTTATTTATAATCCCTGTTTCTCCACTATCCTTCTTGTTTTAATTATTCGACCAACCAAATCCACTGTAGGTCCCAATGTAACCACCATTAATATAGTTATCACAAAAAAACTCTTTACCCAGTCTTTGGTAATCTTAAACTTCATATTCTCATCCCGCGATTAACATATGCTAAAGGAATAATCCTTATCATCTTCTGCACTGATATGATATTCTTCTTCTACATCAGTTCCCCAACTGTCAATGCCTCCAACACCTCTTACTGCACCATATACACATAAAACAGTTCTTCTTGCTGGTGGCAGTTCTTCATGATGGAGGGCATTTTCAATCTCCGATGCCGTATAAGGCAGACAAGAAAACGCAAAATTTTTGTCATTTTTTTCAATGCGTAAGATTTGAGATGAACTGTCTGTCCTGCTGTTATCAAGCGTTGTATGTCTTGTAACTTCAAGCCACTCTGTATCCATTCTCATACCACATTCCTGTGGAACAAGATATTGTGTAAGACTCAAGTCATTAATCTCATAGATTCCTTCTTTGGCTCCTGCCTTTCTATCAGGATATGTTTCCCCAGACAGTCCCTTATATAAATATTTATCTGCCAGAGTTGGCATAATAAACCTCATTCCAAATACAGGAAATTCTGGAAGTCCCTGTACCCCATTATAATGTACATCCACACGGATCTTTCCGGATACGTCAACCGTATAGCTTACAAGTACAGTTGTCGCTGGAATTGTTATGGTCTCATATGTATATTTTACGACAATTTCATCAGCATAAACATCACAACCATAGCTATTATTATCTGGTGCATAAGGTTTTTGTTCCTTACCATCCATGATAACCTGAACTTCTTTACAGTCAATAAACATATCTGCTGAAAGCCAGCTACCGCTTTTAATGTGGAACCTGCTTCCTCTGTCATTATCTGTCAATGCTCTCCAGAAAGTAGGTTTAGGACAACGATACAGCCACTCATAGCCATTTTTAACGATAGATTCCAATCCACCCTGTGCATAAGAAAAAATATAATCATATCCTTCTCCATGTACACCAAGTGTATAGTCACCATAGACAACTCTTAATTTATCTGTATAAGCCATAGTAGTACCTCACTTCCTGCATCGCTGGTTTTTCTTTCCTGTCAGCAAATACAATTCCATTTGCTGAGAATTCATAGTCTGCTGGTTTATCGTCAAAATCTCCGCCATATCGTAAAACATCTTTTCCTGTCACTGGATCCTTTACCATAATTGCCTGGTCAATATAGTCCCATATAAATCCACCATGATACATATCATATTTGTCAATCAGTTTCATATACGAGCCAAGTCCTCCCATGGAATTTCCCATATCATGCATGAATTCACATAAAATATATGGTTTCTTCGGACTGTTATTCAAATATTTCTCTACATCCTCTGGCTTCGCATACATTCTGGTCTCTAAATCAGAAATTGTATCCTCGTATGTCCTATTATAATAAGCACTCTCATAATGAACTAATCTTCCATCCTGCTTTTCAGCAAAATAAACATTCATTGCCTCTATGTCGTCACCTGCATATGATTCATTTCCTAATGACCAGAAAAGGATGGATGTATGATTTTTAAAAGTTTCAAAATTATTTTTTGCCCGATCAATTACGGCACCCTTCCACTGTGGAAAAGATCCTGGTACATTACATGATGGTTCAATTGCACCTAACTTCTGGAACGAACCATGGCTTTCCAAATTTGTTTCTGCCATCACATAAATACCTGCATTGTCGCACATATAGTACCATGGTATCTGATCAGGATAGTGGCAAGTACGCACAGAATTAATATTATTCCTTAACAAACAGGATATATCTGCTTTCATATCTTCTATACCAATGCATCTTCCTGTTTTTGCATTCCACTCATGACGGTTTACACCTGTAATAATAAGGCGTTTTCCATTTAAATAAATTATTTTATTTATAATCTCTATTCGTCTAAAACCAATATCATAAGGGATTACCTCTGCCAAGGAACCATCCTCAGCTTTAAGTTCAACATAAGCATGATACAAATATGGGTTATGATTATCCCACAGTTTAACATTTTCTAAATCAACACATATCGTACCTTCTAAATAGTCATTATCTTTATTTAGCTGTATGGATTTCTCTACTAATACATTTTCTTCCCTGTCTTTTAAAATAAAGCCTGCAGTTACATTCTGACCATCAATGGCGGACACCTTCATGTTTACAGTTATACTTCCGCTTACATTATCACGGTTTAATACTGGTTTGAACCAAACATCCTCCAAATGAACATCTGGTATTGCCTTCAAAGTAACATTTCTGAAAATTCCAAAGAATCTGAAAAAGTCTTGATCCTCTAAAAATGCTGCAGTACTCATCTTATGTACCTGTACTGCCAGTACATTCCCCTTTTCCCTAATATATGGTGTCAAATCAAACTCAGAAGGTGTGAAGCTGTCCTCGGCATAACCTATAAACTGACCATTAAGCCAAAGATACATAGCTTCTTCTACACCTTCAAAGCAGATATGGATTCTCTTTCCACACATGCTTTTTTGCAAATCAAAGTATTTTATATAAGAACCCACCGGATTGTACTCTGCCTCTGAAAACATTCCTTTTTCTGCTCCAGTTGCCTCCATACTATAGGCTCCTCTGTGGTACTCTTTTCCTTCCCATGGATACATAGTGTTGATATAACGGATTTTATCATATCCAGCCAGTTCAATATGTCCTGGAACCATAATTTTATCAAATTCTGATGTATCAAATGTATCTTTATAAAAATCAACAGGTCTTTCCATCACATTTTTGCTGTAAGCAAACTCCCATTGACCATTTAATGACTGTAATAATGGATTTTTTTCTTTTTTCATGTCTGAATAATCCAGATAATAGCAATGATCACTATGTGGTTCCAATTGATTTACTTTAAACACTTCTGGATTGTCCAGCCATTTCATATCAGCATTCATATTTTTCCTCACTTTCCATATAGCCCATAATTTCTGTCCCATGGTTAGAGATAGACACCAAACTTCAGACCATATTCCTTACACGCCTCTGCTGTTTCACGCACAATATCACCTTTCTCATTCTTATAAGGTGAGTTTTTAATGCTGTGCTCTGTATACTTGCTTGGTCAGAGGCAAAAGCCGTCGTGATGCTTACAGGTAAGTATCAATCCGTTCATTCCTTTATATTCCATATCAACATTCCTCCAACTGTTTTTTAAGTTTTTCGTTTGCATCTTCAACATTCATTCTTGACATGATGAATGTAATTATTAATGACAATACCATAGGAATCCATAAATACATAATATGAAGCATATTTAAGCAAGAGGCAGGTTGCACCGCTGCTTCCTTAACAAATCCACTTACATCAAGCAACCATCCACATAATGCAACTCCGATTCCTCCTCCGATTTTCGTACCAAAAGATGTGCATGAATACATAGTTCCATCAATGTGTTTATGCTTTGTAAGATAAGTATATTCTGAACAGCTTGCAACAACTGCTCCCATATCACCCTGCCACGGTGCCATTCCAAGTGCTGCAATCGCTGTAAATGCAAGCATAAGTGGAACGCTTCCCATATAACCTGCAAAGATGACTCCGACACGTCCCACTGTTCCAAGAACATATCCTGCAAAGTTCATTCGATATAAACCTTTCATTTTTTCCACCAGCATAGGAGTGATGCACATTGCGATAATAACAGGGATATTAATTGCCCATGAAAATACGGAATACAGATTTTCATTTTTCAAAATATAAATCATATAATAAATGCCCATATTTAACATAGCTGAATAAATCTGCTGACAAATATAAGTTGCACAAATCATAAGATAATATTTATTAGAAAATAAAAGTTTTGCAGCCTCTATTAGTCCATACTTTTCTTCTGTGTGATTCTTCCCCGCTTTTAATTCTTCTTCCGGAAGCTCCTTAATTGAAAAAACAGAAATTGTATTAACAATCAATCCAATAATGGCATATACAACGGCAACCATTCTCCATGCTGCTGCCCCACCGCCTGCTGCTCTTACAAACTGTACTGTAACAGACTGAATAAGTAAGCTTGTCGAAAATGCAAAGATAAATCGACATGATCCCATCTCTACACGTTCCCTGCTGTTTTTTGTACAAAAAGTAACTAATGATGCATATGCTATATTGTTTGCAGTGAAAAATACTGCATTTAACAATGTATATGCTATAAAGAACCATATGTACTGTGCAGTTGTCCCAAGACTGTCTGGAATCGCAAAGTTTGCAACGAGTGTTACGGCACAACCTATATACGCATATAACATCCATGGTCTAGCTTTTCCAAGTCTACTTTTTGTTTTATCAATCATAGTTCCAAAGAACATATCGCTGATTCCATCAAACAGCTTTGATACCATAATCAGCGTTCCGATAATACCCGGATTTAAACCTACCGTATTTGTCAGATACAGCATTACAAATGATGAGAGAAATGCATACACAACATTTCCTGCAAAATCTCCTGATCCATACCCCACCTTGTTATACCATTTCAGGTACCTCTTTTCTTCCATGTGAAACTTCTCCTTTCAAAATACCAATTATTTTATTCCCACAATTTTGTTATATCAAAGATATAACAAATATATGTAAAAGACAATTTCATAAATTATACAAAGTATGCACAAAATGATACTGCTTACTTTATATAAAATTCTGACATTTATAACATGCCATATATGCAATTATTGTCTAGTTTTTATTCTCTTTTGGCATGAAATCAAACACATATACATCTATTATTTCAGGTAACCAAGAGATAATTCCCCATAAAAAATATCAATCCCACAGCGTTTTTGAAAGATTTTCAGTTCCCATTTTTATTAATTTATACTGTTTTAATAAATCACAAAAAGAGACGTTATCAAAATAACGCCTCTCTTTTTAGTCTGTTATATTTATCTATATATCATGAATACTTATACAATGCTCTCAATATAGCATAGTATGCTTTAAGCATATCATAACCGTTTCCAGCAATAAGAATCCCATTCATATTAAGATAATTTTATTCATTAAACTCAGCAACCTTAAATTTTTGAATCATTTCATTCAAATTTTCTGCCTCACTGCTCATCTCCTGACTTGCTGCTGCACATTCCTCGAACGTTGCTGAATTAGACTGAACCACATCATTAATCTGTTCTATGCCCTCATTAATCTGTAATATTTCCTCTGTCTGTGTTTCTAATGTGTCCGCAATTCTCATCACTTCATCTGTAATTATTTTTGACTCACCTGCCACTTCTTCAAGCTGTTTTGCCGTATCTTCTGCTACAACCATCCCATTTTCCACTGCTTCCACGGAGGTGGCAATCAGTGCTGATGATTCTCTCGCTGCCTGAGCACTCTGGTCAGCTAAAATATTAACTTGATTTGCTACAACTGCAAATCCTTTTCCTGCTTCCCCAGCTCTTGCAGCCTCAATAGATGCATTCAAGGCTAATAAGTTTGTCTGACTTGCAATTTCATTGATTGTTGTAATAATTTTATCAATCTCCTTTGAGGCCTTGCTGATTTCATTCATTGAGTTGACCATTTCATGCATTTTGCTGTTACTTTCTAGAATATTATCCCCTAATTTTTCAACCCTTTTACTTATTTCTTTTGTCGTCTTTGAATTCTTTTCAACTTGTTCAGAAACATTTGAAACAGTCGCAGTAAGTTCTTCAACAACAGCTGCCTGATTTGTTGCTCCTTCTGCCAATTCATTTGAGCTCATTGACACCTGCTCTGCTCCACTAGACACTTCCTCCGATACATGCCGTATACCTTTTACCGTACTTGACATACTTTTCTCAAATGCTAAAAATGAATTTAAAATACCAATAAAATCGCCTTTCCATTCAACCTCTGGTTTTACATCAAAATTACCATCTGAAAACAGTTTCATGGCACGGTCAATATCATCTACATATGAACCCAAAATATATATTGACTCACGCATACTCTGAGCAAGTCGACCAATTTCATCCTCTGACTTATACTCCAATGTACTGTGCAAATTTCCCTCAGTTAGTTCCTTGGCTGCATTTTCAATTTCATGCAGTGGTTCTAAAATAGTTGTAAGAATCTTTTTTCCTGTTTTTCGTGATAAAATAACTGCAATAATAAGACATACAATAATAACCACAAATCCCACAAAAGCTGATATCAGCGTTTTTCTTACTGCCTTAACGCTCTGTTCACCTGTCAGTAAATCTATTTTCTGTGCAATACTCACCAATTTATTTAACGATGGCGTACATTCACCAAGTATGTCTTCAACAGCGTCTTTATCTTGTCCCTTTTCAATTTGTTTTATTATATCAAATCCCTTGTTTCCCAATCTGTTAGTGCTGATGAATATTCGTTAAAAAGATCATCAGAAACAACCCCTGTGTCTTGCATAACTAGCAATTCGTCCTTGACCTCACCTAGTAGCTTTTCTACAGTCTCCTTGTAACCAGCATAAGATGAAGAATCATCATTTAATGCCATTTCCCTTATGTTCCGGGCAGCCGCATTCACATCAATTCTACATATTTTCACTGCCGTATCAGCCACATTAACTTTTTTAACATAGTTAAACATATTTGCAAATAGAATCCCTATTACTATCATAGAAATTAATCCGGATGTCAACATCATTGTGATAACTATTTTATATCCATAGTTTATTCTTTCGTGCAAACGCATGGTTTCAAGACTTCGTTTTGTTTTTTCTTTTAACAACATAAATACCTACTTCCTTTCCATTTATTTCTTTGATAAGGTATATATATATCATTTATTCAGAATTTTAAATAAAATATATTGAATAAAATATGCACTAAATGATACGACTGTAATAATTCACATATACAAGTAATCTGAAATTTTTACATTTCAATTAAAAAAGTAGAAAAAATCTCATGTGCATTGCACACAGAGCTTTTTTCTACTTTTATCACAACATAACTATTCTCATATTTGCTGCTGATTATTTTCCTAAATAATCTAATGTATTTCTGTTAAAATATTTATTTTCTTAGTTTTTATATAAAAAATCTTTAAGCAACTTTTGACTACTTATTTCTTTATTTTGGCAAGTATTTTTCCTTTTTATATTCTATAACAAAAACATAATCAGAAAGGAGATGAAATTCTATGAAAATCAAATTACATAATTTTATTAATAAGTTACTTAGCTTTTATGCAATCTTCTTTACTCATCGTTTTTATCCGATGTAATATGCATAGTCTACCAAATAGTTTTAATTTTTAATAATAACTTTATATCCTTTTATAGACTATTGACTTATTATATCCAAATATACACTCTCCATCTTGCAATTTTTGTCTATTTATTTTTTTGTTTTGGCATGTATTATGCTTTTTCGTGTTATACAATGTCGTTGTAAGAAAGGAGATGAACTATTATGAAAATCAAATTTCACAACTTTATTGAAAATTTGCTCAGCTTCTATGAAACTTTCTTCACAAAAGGATATTATCGTTTTTAAATATCATGTCATACTAAAATATCTGCTCATCTGTTAATAAATAACTCCTATCATGAAAATCTAATGTCTTTAAATCTATTGCTATATCTAGCGAATAGATTCGCTTATATTCTGGAATTATTTCATACCGTTTTTTCTTAATTTCTATAAGTTTCGATATCATGCGCAAAGTAAGAACTTAAATCAATACCTGTATTTTATCTAATGTTATTTATGCTGCACGATGCATATCTTTTTAGTTTAAGCATGCATTGTTTCAATCAATAGTCTTTTTATTACATGATAATCATCATTCATGCAGCTCCTCCTTGTACCTGCCTTATTCTTTCTTTACATTTTAATCATACTTTTGCCATCAGCAAGAAATATATTTCTGTTTTTCATAGCATCTAACCGACTGCCATGATTTCGCACTTCCATTTATTAATATATTATAAAGCAGCTTGTTATCAGAATATATGAGATATATAATTATAAAATAGAAATAAAAAGCACAATAAGGAGCAAGCAGATATATGTTTTATTTTATATTGGAACCTATAATGATGTATAACTGGATATTAATATTAGCGGCAGTTATTCCTGCGGTATTCCTTATGATTAAAGTATACAGAGCAGACAGAATGGAAAAGGAAAGCGGCTACCTTTTAAGACAGCTAGTTATTGCGGGAATTCTATCCACCATTATTGCCTTAATTGAGGAAAAAATAGGGGAATGGATTTTATCATGCTTTGTTCCCGAAAATACATTGCTGTATCAGATAATTCTTTATTTTGTTATTGTTGCCATAGCCGAAGAAAGCTCAAAGTATTTCTTCTTAAAAAAACGGACATGGAATAATCCAGAATTTAACTGCCAGTATGACGGTGTTGTATATGCAGTATTTGTTTCTCTCGGATTTGCCCTTTGGGAAAATATCAACTATGTTTTATCATATGGTTTTTCAACTGCTATTGTAAGAGCAATAACAGCAATTCCAGGACATGCCTGTTTTGGTGTGTTTATGGGTGTATTCTATGGTCTCGCAAGAAAACAGCATAATCGGGGAAAAATGTTTAGCTCCAAGATATTCAGAATATTCAGCATTGTGTTACCAGTTCTATTACATGGCTCATATGATTTTATAGCTTCCATGGAAAATACAATGGGAGGTCTATATTTCGTGGCCTTCGTTATTATACTTTTTGCACTGTCTTTTGGACTGGTAAACATCTCATCAAAGAATGATAAATACATATGATATAGAAAACACCAGCACATTTAACCTTAACGTGCTGGTGTCTGTATGTTAATACTTTTCGTATTTATTCATCTGTCTTCTTTTTAAGAATACAAGAAATACTACCACGCAGGAAATTACTATCAGAACTGTTAATGCTCCAAATGTAACCACTGCTGGGTGATTATTAATTAAGCAACATATTTATAAGCCAGATTATTGGCAGGAAGATATGCATCTCCTCCATACAAAGATGTATAATCATTTACCACCTTATTACCTTTTGCAACTGCATTTCTGCAAAGTATACCATTATCCTTATATTCTTCTCCGTCCCATTGAATGGAGTTTATTTTATATATTGATAATCTTTTATTTTTTGCGCATAATCCGTATATTTCCACCAGAATATGTTAATATATGAATATCAATCCACAGAATGGAGAATTACCATGAAAGCATATGAAAGATTATTAAAATATGTCACTTTCCGTACACCAAGTGACGAAAACAGCGAAACCACGCCCTCATCTGCATGCCAGTTTGAGTTAGCAAAGTATCTTAAAAATGAGATGGAAGGATTGAATTTATCGGACATTGTACTTGACGATATGTGTTACCTGTATGGTAAACTTCCGGCAACCGAAGGTTATGAAAATGTACCTGCTATCGGATTTATTGCACATATGGATACTGTGTCCGATTATTGCAATCACGATATTACACCAGTAATAACAGAAAACTTTAATGGTGTATCACTCACACTGCCTGCGGGAATAACCCTCTCTGTACATGATTTTCCTCATCTTGGCACTCTTAAGGGTCGTACACTTATCACATCAGATGGAAGCACTATATTTGGTGCCGATGACAAAGCAGGTATTGCCGAAATCCTGACTATGATAGAACATTTGCAGAAAGGCAATATACCTCATGGAACAATATGTGTAGCATTCACACCTGATGAAGAAATCGGCATGGGAGCTGAACATTTTAACATAGAACAATTTGGTGCCAAATACGCCTATACAATTGACGGCGACACAGAAGGCGAGATTCAGTACGAAAACTTCAACGCATGCAAAGCTGATTTTCACATTAAAGGCTTCAATGTACACCCAGGTTCTGCCAAAGACACCATGATTAATGCCAGTCTTGTTGCAATAGAGATTAACAACGCGCTTCCTGCAATGGAAACCCCTCGCGGCACAGAAGATTACGAAGGCTTCTACCATCTTGTCAGCATGTCTGGTGATGTCAGTGAGGCTTCGCTTAATTATATAGTAAGAGACCATGATAAGAATTTATTTGAAGCAAAGAAAAATACTCTGCGATTAATCGAAAAGAATATGAATGAAAAGTGGGGTGAAGGAACTGTCACACTCACCATTAAAGACCAGTATAAAAATATGTCCGAAATCATTGCAGGATGCATGAATCTTATTGACAATGCAAAGAAAGCCTGTGAACAGGCTGATATAACACCGCTTATCCTTCCTATCCGCGGAGGAACAGACGGCTGTCAGTTAAGCTTCAAGGGACTTCCATGCCCTAACCTTGGAACTGGAGGACACGCTTACCACGGTCCCTATGAACATATTACTGTTGAAGGCATGGATATGACCGTTGCTATGCTTGTTAAATTGGTTGGAACATTTACTGAATAACAACTATATTTTATAACACAAAACAGGAGTTAAGCTATTGACCTACTCCTGTTTTGTATTATCAGTTGCTATTCAGTTTTTATTACTTTCGCTTTGAAACAACATACATAACTGCTGCTGCAATACATCCAGCCAACGCAATAATTGCTATTACAAGCCATAATTTCCCATGATTTCTGTCCCCAGTGTTAATTGATGATGCATTTGTTTCATTCTCATCAAATGTATACTGGCTTGTTGTTTCTGATTCTATCTGACTGATGGTCTCTGTCTCTGTTTCAGATTCTTTGATACTTTCTGTTTCTTTACTACTTTCAGTCTCCTTGATGTCCTCAGTTTCAGATTCTGTTTCCCTGCTGCTTTCCGTCACTGGTTTTGTCTCCGGTTCTGTCACTGGTTCCGTCTCCGGTTCTTTAACAGTAAAATGTGCACTAGCTGTTCCACTCAATGAAACAATACCTATAACATGCTCTCCCGTCGATAATTTTTTTATTAAATCTGGATTAAGTGTTACAATAATACTTCCTGCTTTTACCGTATAATCCTTGTCTTTTACAAGCTCTCTGCCATCAAGTTCTACTTTTACAAAATCTGAAAATGCTGCATTAGACTTAAATGTAATTGCCTTATCGGAATTCTTATCAATTATACATTTATCACCTTCAATTATTTCTGGCGTCAGTTTTGATGTAACAACACTATCTTTGTCTATCTGCTTTGATGCATTTGAATCTGCAAAGTATTTTAAACATAAAGAGCAGTAATAATATTCAATATTACCTTCCTGAGTCACTGTAGCTGCTTTAGCTTCTACATGCTGTAACTTATGATTATCCTTATTTAATTCACCATATTCCTTATGACACACTTCACACACTGCACGATTGACGCATGTTGCCTCTCCGCCACTATGAATATGCTCTGGAATGCCACCCTTTATTTCAAATGTGAGTATATTATTCTCGATTGAATTGACACTGATATAAATATCTCCGTAAATCCATATATCTTCACCTATTCCTAATGCTGCATCTGCCTTTGTGTTATACTGTCCACCAAGAACTTCATAATTCCATTTAGGTGATGAAAAATACATATTACTTGGAAACTTAGTGTCACTGTCTATAAGATAACATACCAGCCCGGATTTTAATGAAATTTTATCCACTCTGTTTCCATTAATCTTGAACAGCTGCTTATACTGAGAATCATATTTGTTGCCATTATTCTCAAAGTTTCTGTACTCAAGATACAATGTCTTACCCTTTTCCGGAATATCCATCTTATATCCTGTAATATTATCCGTACCTGAAGTTCCTAATGCTTTAAGACTATATTCTCCTTCAGACAAAATCATCTTAATATCATTCTCATCAACCCAGCCTAATACTTCTTTTTCTTTAAGAGACATAAACTGTGGAACTGGAGATATATGCTTTGCCATAACTGACATGAAATACACTGGTGACGCATTCTTTGAGTTATATAAATCCTTCAGCCCCATAATATGTCCCATTTCATGTACTGCTGTTGCGATTGATACAAATACCCGGTCATCCTCATCCTTAAATAAATATCCGTTAGTATCACCATCAGGCTTACAATACGAATTGGTTATCTGGACATATTTGTAACTATTAATAGTTTTTTTGCCGGTATTAACAGAAATATTATTAACATAATCTGTATAATTCCACAATGGTGATGACCAGCTTACTGATATATTACCTGCCCCATTATTCTTATAAATAATTGTAATTGAATCAATAGTACCATTGTTATCTTTATCAAGCACACCATAGTCATAGTATACAGTATTATTATAATCAGAAATTTTATTACCAGATGATATGGCATTATTAACAGCTTCTGACCACTCCTGCCTAAGCTCATACATTCTGCTTGCACGCTCCGAAGCATCTTTATAACCAATAGTATTAATATCGCTGTACTCTGCATAATACCCACGAGGATGTGAAAGTACAATTGAGCCGCCATTATCATATAGATATACACTTCTCATTCTTAATTTGTTATCTGATACACATCTGTAATAATCGCCTACACTATATGAACCTGCATTATATGAATTATCTGTTATTTTTCTAACAGAACTGCCTTCATATACATCATTTATAAATTCGGTTTCACCTGCAAATCTGGCAAATACCACTAAATTAGTAAAATTACTGTCATCATCATCTGCCTGTATCCTGTCTTTATCACCTGTTAATAACAAAATTGACAGAAAAACAGCGCAAAATAACAGTATTAGTTTGATTTTTCTCATAAAAATTCCTTTCCATGTATAAACAAGCTAACTATTATATTATCCGGTTTCTCTGTCAGAATCTTACCATATTATTAAATTTAATTCAATTCAAATAACTATTTTACGGCTTGCACACACCACAAGCCTCATACCCCATATCAATAATCTCCTGCCTGCTTCCTGTATAAATCTTTTTATTGGAAGCATCCATGCTCTTGGCACTGTTGCAGGATTCCTTATGGAACTTCTTAGTATTCGTATTAAGTACATATGTCTGCACATTTGCAGAATCAGAAACTGCCGCCTGTGAACTGCTCTCTGTCACTGAATTGTCCAGATGGCTGTTACCTGTTGCATAATCAATAGCAATTCCCGGCTGTGCATTAAAACAATACACATTGAAAAGAATTCCATCACCATTATCCTCAACTGACTTAGCCTCCATCTGCACACCGCTGGCAACAAGATTATCGCCAGAAAATACGGGTGTTACGCGGTACAGAACATGATTACCAGTTTCCTTTATGTAATCTGCTACCATATTTTCAAAAGGCAGCATACCATCAACATTAAGATATCTTGTTCCTGTAATCAGATTCTTTTCATTGGCATTCTCACCAGTAAGCTGATAACCTATAAGATGGCACCTGTTATACAGATATTTACCATCAACACTATCGTATTTTGCTGTCTGCCATCCCGTAGGTTTTACTTCACCAATTGCACCACGTTTCTCAGTAGGCATAATGTCTTTACCTATATTAGCAAATGCAGTAGTACATCTTCCAAGTTCATCCAGTTCTCCGTAACTCTCAAATGATATAGTCGTGAAGTCAGCATCATTAAACGCTGGGTTATTATCATTAATTACAACATACGGTTCACCCTGATATACTAAAGATGCCATATCATCTGCAACAGCCGTACTCTGAACCTCAGCACTCCCCACAGTACCAGCCTGATTATCCTTCTTAGAAGAGCATCCGCTTAACCCAAATCCGATTCCTACAATAAAGAACACCAGTAAAAATGCGGTTACTCTCCTTAGCACTTCTAACCTTATATTACGCATGTATTTTTCCTTATTTCTTTCTTACATATCTTTCTTCAGTAATTTTCTCATGAGAATTACCCTCAAAATCAGTAGAACCCTCCAGCTTAAAATCATTAAGCATATCCTTAGGAAACTTCACATCAGAAGGATACTTCCTGTTCCACTTATACAGATAAATCTCATCCACCATATCCTCATAAGAAACAATCTCAGAGTCCTCAACAAAACAGAAATCGTCCTTTCCAGCAAAACCAAACTCCTGATTAACCTCAATATTTTCATAATCACCAAAAAGCTGCTTACTATATAAAGAAAGCCATAACTTCCCGCCATCAAGCATCTTAATAATATGCTCATTAAGAACACTGTCCTTAGAAACTCGTCTGTTATTAAACATAATTCCATAATCATCATCAACAATAGATATAACCTTCATAATGTCCTCCTTCTTTTATGTCCAGCAAGGTGTGACTGGGTTGGATAAAGGACTTTCTTAAAGGTGGAACGTGTCATTAAGACGCTGTACGGATTTTATCCGCGTTACAGTCACCGTCCGCAACCGGCGCATACTCGCCATCCATGGCTCGAATGCGCCTTTTTCGCACATCGTGTGCGAAAATTGCTACACATTTTATAAAATCCTACAGCCTCTAAACTCCACTTAAACCTTCAAGAAAGTCCTTTATCCAACCCAGTCACATCCTCCCCATCACAAACACAGTTGCTCTACACGACCATAGCTCAATCCCGCCACCACACCAGCAAGGGAGCAATGCGACCAACGCTGAACCACGCATCTCACCCCACCACAAAAGCGAGGGAGCCAAAGCGACCAACGCTGACAGGTAAAAACTCCCCGGGTTGGTGGGCTGGGTGTGGTTGTGTGGTTTAATTGAAAACCGTGTGAAGACGTCGGTACTTAGTGCGTGGGGAGAGCCGCCGAAAGGCGGCAAATCCCCACAAACTTAGTACCCGCTGCGTCTTCGCCCGAGCGGGAGCGCGTTTTCAATTAAACCATACAGCCATCCCCAGCCCCCTCTCCGGGGAGCCATTTTTACCTACTTCTTAAAGGGAAACTTCCCCGATTCCAGCCTCTTCTTAAGCATCACGCCACCGATAGTCTGTGGCTGCTTAGGCGGATTATTCTCAGCTTCTCTTTCCTCCGCTTCTGCAATTCTGCGGCGAATCTCTTCCATCTTGTTATCCATTGCAGCAATCTGATCTGCACATGAAGACAATTCTGCAGCCAGCTGTTCTGCTTCAGAATCTGGAATATTCTTCTTATAACGGACCTTATGCTCCACGCTCGCCCAGAAATCCATGGCAATTGTACGGAGCTGAACCTCAACCTTCATCATCTTCTTTTCATTCTGAAGGAATATCGGTATCTCAATTATAAGGTGAAGACTTCTGTAACCGCTTGGCTTAGGATTCTTGATATAATCCTTTCTCTCGACAAGCACTACATCGTCCTGCTTTAACAGGCAGTCCGCAAGCATATAGATATCTTCCGGGAAAGAGCATATTACTCTTACTCCCGCAATATCTCTTATACCTTCCTCAATGCCTTCCATTGTTATAAGAATATTTTTCTTCTTCGCCTTCTTAAATATGCCATCCATAGACTTAATTCTGCTCTTAATACTCTCAATAGGATTTCTGTCATACTGTAATGAGAACTCCTCATTAAGCACCTTGAACTTAGTCTCAACCTCCATAATGGCGCATCTGTAATAAGCCATCAGTGTGTTAAACGGCATAATATTTTCTTTTAATAACTCAATCATTTCATCAGAAAGGAGATTTTCTTTAATGAATCTTTCCTGCTCCTGCTTGAGTATCTCTTCTAATAACATAGTAACCCCTTTTACCTTCGATGTATCTTAAAGTGCCTTCTTAATAGCAGCTAAAAGCTCATCATATGTATCAAATGCCTCTAATTCAGGATTATCAGCCTTAATCTGCTCTGTACTCTTAAAGAGGAAACCTGCCTTGCTTGCCTTAATCATTCCTAAGTCATTGTGACTGTCTCCTGATGCAATAGTATCATAGCCAATAGACTGTAAAGCCTTAACTGTTGTAAGCTTCGACTGCTCACAACGCATCTTGAAACCTGTAATCTCACCATTATCAGCTACCTCAAGAGAATTACAGAAAATAGTTGGCCAGCCCAGCTTCTTCATAAGCGGAGTAGCAAACTGTGTAAATGTATCTGAAATAATGATAACCTGTGTTATGCTTCTTAATTCATCGAGGAATTCCTTTGCTCCCGGAATTGGGTCAATCTTAGCAATAGTATCCTGAATCTCCTTAAGTCCAAGACCATGCTCCTTAAGAATGCCTAATCTCCAGTTCATAAGCTTATCATAATCTGGTTCGTCTCTTGTTGTTCTCTTAAGCTCTGGGATTCCGCTTGCCTCTGCAAATGCAATCCATATCTCTGGTACAAGAACGCCCTCAAGGTCTAAACATACAATATTCATAATTCCTCCTTCACAATCTGATATATAACCAAATTCTATTATATTTTACTCTAGGATGGCATAAAACTCAATATGCTTCTCCCAGATAAATTCCACAGTAAATTCTTTTGCGAATTCCTGATAATTTGTTGAATATACCTGACAACATATCAGTGAATAAGCAGGTTACATTGTCAATCCGTTCTGTATCTCCAAGATTTAACGCCCACTGTTCACAAAGGCTGATATTCCGGTCTTAAGTCTTTCCAGACCATCCATCAATGTTGCCTTAGGGCACGCCACATTAAGCCTTAAAAAGCTTCTTCCGTCACCACCAAAGCCTTTTCCAGCTGACAGATACAGACCTGTCTCTTTTCGTATATATGCAGCAAGCTTTGTTGAGTCATCTGTAATATTACTTACATCAAGCCAGCATAAATATGTTGCCTTGGATTCTGTCATCGAAACTCCATCAATCTCTGCATCCACATAACTCTTCGTAATCTGTTTATTCTCATAGATATATGCTCTTAACTGCTCAAGCCATTCCTCGCCCTTTGTAAATGCAGCTATAGCTGCATCCACTGCGAACACATTTGGCTCTGCAACCTCATCGGTATTAATTGCGCGCCATACCTTGTGACGAAGCCGCTCGTCCGGCACACATATTGCTGCTGTCTGTAAACCTGCCATGTTAAATGTTTTCGTAGGTGCTATGCATGTTACAGATATCTTCTTGCATACCTCCGAAACACTTGCAAATGGCACATAATCAATGCCCGGGTCTGTAAGCTCGCAGTGAATCTCATCAGATATAACAACGACTCCATACTTGTAAGCAAGCTCTCCGATACGTGCAAGTTCTTCCTTACTCCATACATTTCCACCCGGATTCTGTGGGTTGCACAGAATAAGAAGCGTTGTCTGTGGGTTCTTAAGCTTAACTTCAAGGTCTTCAAAATCTATCGCATATCTGCCATTATCGTATACAAGCTGGCTCTGTAACACATTTCTGCCATTATTAAGAATACTGTTAAAGAAAATGTTGTATACAGGTGTCATGATAACAACATTCTCAGCTGGTGTTGTAAGCTTTCTTACAGAGCTTGATATTGCAGGAATAACCCCTGTTACAAACATAAGCCAGTCGTCTTCCATCCTGAAATTATGGCGTCTTTCCCACCAGCCTGTGTATGCGTCATACCAATCTTTTGATATCTCAGTATAACCGTACACACCGAGGTCTGCCTTTGCCTTAATAGCCTCAGTTATCTCAGGTGCCGTCTTAAAATCCATGTCGGCAACCCACATAGGAAGCTCGTTCTCTGCCACATTCCATTTTAAAGAATCCGTATTACGGCGGTTCACTACTGTGTCAAAATCATATTTCATTCTCGGATTTCCCTTCTTAATCTGACTAATTAATTCCTGCATACTATCCTAGTAAGTGAAGGATCAACCCTATCCTTCTCAATTATAAGCTTATCTATGCTATCTGCTGTTATAGTTCCAGAAGTTGGATTTAACACGCTGTCAACCCTGCTTGTGATATCAGCATCTACAGTTGAATACTCGAAAGCAAGTGTTGTATTAATAAGCTTGCAGTTCTTCATAACAAGATTGTCAATATAGCATAAGCCCTGAAGACTCTCTATTGTACAGTTGACAAATGTAAGATTCTTAGAATTCCAGCCAAGATACTCACCCGAAATGTATGAATCATACACTGTTATATTCTCAGCATTCCAGAAAGCATCCTTGCTCATAAGTCTTGAATTTCTTATCTCAAGATTCTTACTTCCATCAAATGGATAGTTTCCTACCAGCTTAAGACCGTCAATCTTCATATTGTTGCTGTTCATTGCAAAATAATTGCCCTTTGCCACTACATTTGTCATAGTAACATTATCACAGCTCCAGAGAGTTTCCTCGGCATTAACGAACTCTACATTCTTAAGTCCTAATCCATTGCATCTTCTGAAATTCTTAGGTGCTTCAATAATAGTATCCTCAACATTAATATCGTTAGTGTACCATACGCCTGCTCTTCCCATCTCAAAAAAATAGCAGTCCTTTACATTGACATTGTTACAGTACCAGAGTGGATATTTCCACTTAAAGCTGCTGTTTACAAGCTCTATATTACTGCTCTCCTTTAATGGAGACTCACCATCATCAAATATAGAGTCTTCTATGCGAAGGTCTTTGCTTGCAAAAAGAGCACGTTCTCCTGTAAGAAGCTGCTGCTTAACTAATTTCTTTTCCATATTTACTCCATTCTTATCTACAAACATTAAAACCCAATCACCATATTATAAGTGATTGGGTTACATTCTAAACATTCTTAAGGTTCTCTACCATCTCTTCCATTGTGTGCCAGCCAAGTACTGCACATTTAACTCTTGCTGGCATATGAGAGATATCTCTTAATGCTCCAGCTTCATCAAGCTCATCAATCTCTTCCTCAGTTGCCTCATCCTTAATCATCTTAAGGAAAAGTTCTGAAAGATGTACGGCCTCATCAATAGGCTTTCCAATGATAAGCTCAAGCATTATATCTGCTGATGCCTGCGATATTGCGCAGCCATCTCCTGTAAATGCCCCATCAACAATAGTTTTCTTAGCATCATCAAACTTAAGCTTTAAGATAATGTCATCTCCACAGCTTGGATTAACACCCTCTAGCTCTAAGTCTGCATTGTCTATATCATGCTTATGATATGGATGCATGTTGTGGTCTGTAAGAACCTCATTATAAAAAGTTTTAGTCTCCATATCCCATAAGCCCCCTGATCTTAGATAGTTCTTCTACAAAATGCTGTACTTCTTCTTCTGTATTATAGAAAGCAAAGCTTGCTCTCGTTGTTGAATTAACCTTAAGGAAATCCATTAATGGCTGTGCACAGTGATGTCCTGCTCTTACTGCAATATGCTGTGAATCAAGTATAGAAGCAACATCGTGTGGGTGTACTCCATCAATTGTAAATGTGACTATACCCTCATGGTCTTCTGCCTTCGGAGAACCTATTAAATTGACTCCCTTCATGTCCTTAATTGCATCTACAGCAATCTTAGTAAGCTTTCGCTCCTGTGCCATAATTGTGTCAAATCCAACATTGTTAATATAATCAATTGCCGCATGAAGTCCTACTGCACCGCCTGTATTAACAGTTCCTGCCTCGAACTTATGTGGAACTTCTGCGTATTTAACTCTGTCCCAGTGAACAATCTCAATCATCTCACCACCGCTTAAGAATGGTGGCATCTTATCAAGAAGTTCTTTCTTTCCATATAATGCTCCGATTCCCATAGGTGCTAACATCTTATGTCCAGAAAATACAAGGAAGTCAACATCAAGGTCAGTTACATTAACTGGCATATGAGGAACACTCTGTGCTCCGTCTGCCACAATAACTGCACCATGTGCATGTGCAACCTCTGCAATATGCTTAATGTCATTAACTCTTCCTAATACATTGGAAACCTGGGTAACTGCTACAAGTTTAGTCTTATCCGTGATAACTTCTAAAGACTTATCTGTAATCTCTCCATTCTCGTCAGGTGTAAGCTGCTTTAATACTGCTCCACATTTTTCTGCAACCTGCTTCCATGGAAGGAAATTGCTGTGGTGTTCCATAACGCTAACAACAATCTCATCACCCTCTTTAATGAAATTCATTCCATAACTGTATGCAATTAAGTTAAGACTCTCTGTAGCATTTCTTGTAAATACTATCTGGCTTGCATCTTTAGCACCGATAAACTGTGCTACTGCCTTTCTTGCATTCTCATAGCTTTCTGTAGCAATCTCACTTAATTCGTATACACCTCTGAACGGATTGGCGTTCATCTCCTGATAATACTTATTAACTGCGTCAAGAACAGCCTGTGGCTTCTGCGTAGTAGCTGCATTATCAAGATATGCAATATTGCTTCCCGAAATAAGTGGGAAATCTTTTCTTATAGACTCAATCGTCTTACTTAACTCACTCATTAATAAACCTCTTTAATGTAGTCATGTATCTCGTTCCTGATACCATCATCAGGGATTTTGCCACATACAGCTAATAGCTTAGCTGCTGCCAGCATATTGTAACATTCCTGTGCCGGTATTCCTCTTGATTCAAGATAGAATAAAAGCTCCTCATCAGGCTTTCCTATAGTTGCGCCATGATTACCTACAACATCTTCTTCTGCACAAAGAATAATAGGAATAGTCTGGTTGACACATTTCTCATCGATGAGAAGAACTTCTTCCTTCTCATTACCTACAGAACCTGCTGAACCCTTAACGAAATCAATAGTTCCTCTGAACAGCTTAAATGCTGTATCTCTCAATGCACCTGCCGCATTGATTGCACATTCTGTCTTCTTGCCGATATGTCTTACGCAGTAGTTCATATCAAGTCTTTCTTTACCTGCTGCAACATATCCAATCTCTGCAGACATAGAGCTTCCATCACCTGCAAGCTTAATCTCACAGCCCTCGTATCTGTTCTTACCGCTTAAGTAAAGCTGCACAAGCTCAATTCTTGCACCATCTTCGCAGTAACCACCGATATCATTAATAAATGTTGTCTCTGCGCCTACTCTCTGAATCTGGATAAGACGGATAACCGAATCCTTCGCAGCATATAATCTTGTCTGTATTGCTGCGAAGCCTTCTCCATCTTTATCTCCATTAAAATCCATGTAAACATCAATGCTGGCATTCTCTTTAGTTTCAATACCAACAACATTGATGTCTGCATTACTCTTTCCATAATTGAAGTCGAGTCTTACAAAACCTGCATTCTTCTTATCTGTTATATAATATACAGGTTCAGTCTGTGACTTCTTAGCTGCCTCTGTAATCTCCTGACCACATCCACCAATGATATTGTCAAGCTCACCATTGTTAAGCTTTCCATCACCAATGAGACTTACATCATTAACAGAAGCATTTAACTCACCTGTACGGTTAATTACAACCTCTCCAACCCTGCTCTGGTTCATATGAAGATGATTCCATGTCTTGGCTGGGATACGGTTTATTATCATGTCCTTTTCTTCGATACCTATCATATCATATTCCTCACTCTGATTAACTTAACCAATGCTGCCCTTCATCTCAAGCTTAATAAGATTATTCATCTCCATTGCATACTCAAGCGGAAGCTCCTTAGATACATTATCAGCAAATCCTGAAACAATCATTGCTCTCGCATCATCTTCCGGAATTCCTCTTGACATAAGATAAAATACAGCATCATCACTGATTCGTCCAATTGTTGCCTCATGTCCTACATCCGCATCATTAACACGGATATCCATAGCCGGAATTGTATCAGATCTTGAAATATCATCTATCATAAGTGACTGACATGAAACTGATGATTTACTCTTCTTAGCCTTGGTAGTCATTGTTACCGCACTTCTGAAAGTACTGATTCCGCCACCCTTAGATATTGACTTAGTACTTACAACTGATGTTGTAGCTGGTGCGTTATGAACTACCTTCATACCTGTATCAAGGTTCTGTCCTGCTCCTGCAAATGTAATTCCTGTGAATTCACAGCTTGAGCGTTCTCCATTAAGGATACTCATAGGATACAGATATGATACATGCGAACCAAATGAGCCTGAAACCCATTCAATCTTACCACCTTCAGCAACAGTTGCTCTCTTAGTGTTAAGATTATACATATTCTTGCTCCAGTTCTCAATTGTTGAGTAACGAAGCTTTGCATTCTTAGCCACAAAAAGCTCAACCGCACCTGCATGAAGATTGGCAACATTATATTTAGGTGCTGAACATCCTTCAATAAAGTGAAGACTTGCACCCTCATCAACAATAATAAGTGTATGCTCAAACTGACCTGCTCCTGCAGCATTAAGTCTGAAATATGACTGCAGAGGAATCTCAAGATTAACTCCCTTTGGTACATACACAAATGAACCACCAGACCATACAGCTCCGTGAAGTGCTGCGAACTTATGATCCTGTGGTGTAATAAGCTTCATAAAATGCTCGTGTACCATATCTGCATATTCACCTGTAAGTGCACTTTCCATATCAGTGTATACAACACCCTGATCAGCAACCTCCTTACGGACATTATGGTATACAAGCTCTGAGTCGTACTGTGCTCCAACTCCGGCTAATGACTCTCTCTCCGCCTTAGGAATACCTAATCTGTCAAATGTATCCTTAATCTCTTCTGGTACATCCTTCCAGTCACCCTTCATATTCGTATTGGCACGAACATAAGTAGCAATATTATCCATATTGAGTCCATCAATAGACGGACCCCAGTCAGGCACCTGCATATTATTATATATCTCTAATGACTTAAGTCTGAACTCTCTCATCCAAGCAGGATCATGCTTCTCTTCTGATATCTTCTCAACGATTTCTGGAGTAAGTCCCTGCTTTATTCTATAAGAATCGTTCTCTTCGTTCTTAATATCATAAACACTTCTGTTTATGTCATCTACAAATGTCTTTTCTTCCATTACAAGCCTCCGAGCCTTAATTACTTGATGAATCTTTCGAAACCATTCTCATTGATATCATCAATCATAGCACTGTCGCCTGTTGCAACAACATTACCATTGACAAGAACATGAGTATAATCCACCTTAAGTGCCTCTAAGATACGGGTGCTGTGAGTGATAATAAGAAGTGCTCCGTTCTGAGTCTTCTGATATTCTTCAACACCTAGCGATACTGTCTTAACAGCATCTACATCAAGTCCTGAGTCAGTCTCATCAAGAATAGCAAGAGAAGGCTCAAGCATAAGAAGCTGTAATATCTCAGCTTTCTTCTTCTCACCACCTGAGAAACCAACATTAAGGTCTCTGTCCATATATGATGGATCCATCTGAAGGAATTCCATCTTCTCCTGAAGGAGCTTCTTGAACTTGAAGTATGTCATCTTCTTTCCACGCTGCTCCATAGAACTTCTTATAAAATTACCAAGTGTGATACCAGGAACCTCAATAGGATTCTGGAAAGACAGAAAAAGACCTGCCTGTGATCTCTCAGCAACATTCTTAGAAAGTAAATCTTCTCCGTTAAATGTAACCTTACCACCTAATATCTCATATCTTGGGTTACCCATGAGAGCATAACCAAGAGTAGACTTACCTGCTCCGTTAGGTCCCATAAGTACATGAGTCTCTCCCTTATTAAGAGAAAGATCAACCCCATGAAGTATTTCTTTATCTTCAACACCAACCTTAAGCTGGCTCACATTTAATATTTCCTGTGCCATAATGCCTCCTTAGCTGTACATTCTTTTAGCAACACACATAATATCATTGAAAGAAAAGGTTGTAAAGTTATTCATAATAACAATTGTTACTATTGTTTAACATAGTTACTTCTCTTTTGCGGCTTGAACCCACAATTCCATCTCCCGTTTCTTTGCATCATTAATATTGCTTACTATTTCCCTTGCGAATATATCGTCTGTTTCTTTTTCTCTATTTCGGAAACCATCGTATCTTCATATATATATCTTACCTCCCTGAGATAATATATAAATACAGGTATCTCATCACTGTAATCCTTGCTCTTTGACACAACCAACTCCATCCACTTATACTCACCATCAAGAAGCCGTCTGAATATCAATCTCAATGATTTTTTATTGTTTCTGAAATGCTCAAGCACCCTGTCTGGATTGGCAAAATCTCTATATGTCCCGGCATCCTCAGGGTGAACTACTCCCATATCAATATATTTGTCAATATATTCCTTAATACTGCCTGATAATCCGGCATCTCTTATTATGTCCTCCTGGGTTGACTTTATAGGTTCATATCTGTCATGCAGAAAATCAGCCCTGAGTATCTTAATAAATGTATTATATATAATATCCATTGCATCTTCTCTTGCACCTGCCTGATAATCAGCTTCTTTCCATGTGAAAAGCACTCTCCTGTTATCCTCAGAATAATTTGTTGGCTTAGTAACCTCAAATACATACCATTTATATGTTCCATCCATATTATATCTTATCTGGTATGTTCCTCTTTCTTTCCCCTCATCAAGCTGTTTCTTAATTCTGCCAAGATTAATAGCTTCCTTGTAAAGTGAAACATCATCCGGGTGGATAACACCATACTTAATATATCTGTCTGCATATTCTGCAATAGTCTTAGGTCTTGGTGTCATAACATAATCAGGCTCATCTGTCCTTCTTATAAAGTGATATGCTCCCGTATCAAGATCAACATCTGCAATCTTCCAGAAGTAATCAGTTATCTCCTTAAGATAAGACTTATCATTCTTTCTTGTTTTTAAAATAATAAGTTTATCAGCTACGTTGTCCTTATCATCAACAAGCTTCTCATAATCACTTATAGGCATAGGTCTGTAATAATAGTATCCCTGTGCATATTCACAGCCCAGGATTTCAAGCAGCTTAAGCTGTTCATCAGTCTCAATACCCTCAGCAATAGCCGGAATATCGAGCTGTCTTGCCATATCAAGAACTGCAGTTATAATGCTTACACCTTTATCATTATTTTCCGGATTAAGGTCTAGAAATTTCATATCCAGTTTCAGAACATCTGCATCAATATCCTTAAGCATGTTAAGTGATGAATATCCGCTTCCAAAATCATCAATAAGAATCTTAAAGCCCGCATTCTTAAATGCCTTCTCCGTATCCTTAATTACCGAGCCATTCTCCACATATGCACTCTCTGTAATCTCTATTTCAATATACTCTGTTGAAATATTATATTTTTCAATCATGCCTTTAAGTATTCTTACAACATCCATAGAGTATATATCTGCTCTCGAAACATTTATTGATATTGGCAGTGCTGTTCTTCCCTCATCAAGCCATCTTCTTATAGTCTGACATACTTTATCCCATATATACACATCAAGTTTATTTATGAATCCATTCTTTTCAAGCAGCGGTATAAACTGTCCTGGTGAAATAAATCCTTTCTCAGGACTTATCCATCTCACAAGTGCCTCAGAACCAATAATCTTACCTGTCTGTAATATACATTTGGGTTGAAGATAAAATGTAAATTCTCCATTATCCATTGCACTGCATATCTCTGGCATAAGCTTTGCTTCTGCTTCCTGTTCCCTTGCCATACTCTCATCATACCAGAAGATATCCTTATCAGGGCGCTGTTTTGCTATCTCTAGCGCACCATACGCATAGTCACACATCTCACCTGTAGTTATATCCTTATCTGCAGTCTTATATGCACCATAATATGCCCTTGTAATATCATGCCCCCTGTATCCGTTAACAATACCTGATATTCTTTTTCTGATTAGATTAATCACATCATCGTTCTCTTCAAATATAACACAGAAATTATCTCCACCCATATATCCGGAAATTGTTCCATACCCGGCATCTATACTCTTAAGAGCTTCTCCAATCTCTATAAGAAGCTCATCACCAGTTTCACGACCATACCACTTATTAATAAGGTGAAAATTCTCTATATCTATCGCCAGTATGCAATATGTTTTGTTATCAAAAAGTACTGTTTTATCAGCTATTCTCCAGAAAGTTCTTCTTAATGGAAGATTCGTAGCCAGATCATAATTATATCTATCAGGGTTAATCCTTAACTTATTGTACCTGCTCATGTCTACCATAGCTGCCTCCTTTGTACCCTCAATATCTTATAAGCCCACGTTGCTCAAAATACCTTCTCCATTTTATCATTATTACATTGATAAAACAATAATTTAAATATAAAATAACTATCAACTGGATATGTTTAAAAAATTATATAAAGGAGACTTTAACATGGCAAAATACATAATGGCTCTTGATGCCGGAACAACAAGCAACCGCTGTATTCTTTTCAACAGAAGTGGTGAGATGTGCAGTATTGCACAGAAAGAATTTACACAATATTTTCCAAAACCCGGCTGGGTCGAACATGATGCAGATGAAATCTGGTCAACAATTCTGGAAGTTGCCAGGCAGGCTCTTGCAAATGTAGGTGCTAATGCGTCAGATATTGCCTCAATAGGAATAACCAACCAGCGTGAAACAACAGTTGTATGGGACAGACATTCTGGCGAACCCGTATACAATGCTATTGTGTGGCAGTGCAGAAGAACTTCAGAATACGCAGATTCTCTTAAAGAGAAAGGGCTTACCGAAACAATCCGTAATAAAACCGGTCTTGTTATTGATGCATATTTCTCTGGAACCAAGTTAAAATGGATTCTTGATAATGTTAAAGGTGTCCGTGAGCGTGCCGAAAAAGGAGATCTGCTTTTTGGCACAGTTGAAACATGGCTAATCTGGAAACTTACTAAAGGTCAGGTTCATGCCACAGATTATTCCAATGCATCAAGAACGATGCTTTTCAACATTAATACACTTGAATGGGACGAAGACATCTTAAAAGAGCTTGATATTCCAAAATGCATGCTTCCAAAGGCAGTCCCATCAAGCAGCATATTTGGTGAGACCTCCGCTGAATTCTTCGGCTGTCCTATCCCAATCGGAGGTGCTGCCGGCGACCAGCAGGCTGCACTTTTCGGACAGACCTGTTTTGACGCAGGAGAAGCCAAGAATACATATGGAACAGGCTGCTTCCTTCTTATGAATACTGGAGAAAAGCCTATTTTTTCAAAGAACGGTCTTGTTACTACTATTGCATGGGGACTTGACGGTAAAGTCACATATGCACTTGAAGGCTCGATATATGTAGCCGGAGCTGCCATCCAATGGCTTCGTGAAGAAATGCATTTTATTGATTCTTCACAGGATTCGGAATATATGGCAAGAAAAGTTCCTGATACCAACGGATGCTACGTTGTTCCCGCATTTACAGGACTTGGTGCACCATACTGGGACCAGTACGCAAGAGGTACTATCTTAGGAATAACCCGTGGTGTCAACAAATACCACATTATACGTGCCACACTTGAATCAATCGCTTATCAGGTAAACGATGTTCTTACTGCAATGAAAGCAGATTCAGGCATAGAACTTTCTTCTCTTAAGGTCGATGGTGGTGCAAGTGCTAACAATCTTCTTATGCAGATGCAGGCTGATATATCCGGTGCTCCTGTAAACAGGCCTGTATGTGTTGAAACAACTGCCATGGGTGCGGCTTACCTTGCCGGACTCTCAGTTGGTTACTGGAAAAGTACCGATGACATAAGAAAGAACTGGTCTGTAGACAGAACATTTGACCCTGAAATCACTCAGAATGAGCGTGATTCCAAGGTCAGAATGTGGAAAAAAGCTGTCTCTTATTCATTTAACTGGGATAAATAATTCCGTTGGATGATTCTTCTGACACGTAAAAGCGATATTGTGTGAAGTAAATTCATACAATATCGCTTAATCTTTTATTACCTTACAACACTCTTCTGGTTTTTGTGCATTGCACGAAATTTAGTAATGTTATTTTACCTATTATCCACCTTCTCTGGATACATATCATGATTTGCCATACGGTTGAATGCCACATCTTCCCACTTAGTTCCTGGCTTTCCATAATTACAGTATGGATCAATGGAAATTCCACCACGTGGTGTGAATTTGCCCCACACTTCAATATACTTTGGCTCCATCAGCGTAATCAAATCCTTCATAATCACGTTCACGCAGTCCTCGTGAAAATCCCCATGATTACGGAATGAAAACAGGTACAGCTTTAAGCTCTTGCTTTCCACCATTCTCTCGCCTGGGACATACGAAATAATAATGTTTGCGAAATCAGGCTGCCCTGTAATTGGACAGAGACTTGTGAATTCCAGGCAGTTAAACTTCACGAAATAATCATTTTCTGGATGTTTGTTTACAAATGTTTCAAGCAGGCCAGGGTTGTAATCTGTCTCGTAATTATTCTGCTGGTTGCCTAATAATGTTAAATTCTCTTTTTCTCTCATAGCTTTCTCCAATTTTTATTTTATTGCAGGGTCACTTACCCCATTTGCTGCAAATGCAGCCGCTCTGTCGATACAGGTTCCACATTTGCCGCAAGGCACATCCTTTCCTTCATAGCAGGACCATGTAAGCTCGTATGGTGCGTTAAGCTCTAAGCCCATCTTCACCACCTCCGCCTTAGTCATATTCACAAATGGCGCCTCCACCTTTAACTGATGTCCTGAGCCCTCAAAAATCGCCTGATTCATAGCATCATTAAACATCGGTGAACAGTCTGGATAGGCAAAACCGGCTGAATCATCTGCATGTGCGCCATAAAGAATCACGCTACAGTCCTTGCTTAGTGCAATGCTTGCCGCCGATGAAAGAAACAGTCCATTTCGAAATGGCACATAGGTGCTTACAGGCTTTTCGCCCTCCGTCTTTTCAATCTGCCTGGCATAGCTCTCCTCTGGAATTTCCTCTGTAGACTGCTGCAATAAAGAGCAGTTGCTATATTGAAAAATCTTACTCAGATCCAGGAATAACTGCTCCACTCCGTAAAATGCAGAAACAGCCTTTGCCGCCTGAATTTCTTTATCGTGCTTCTGTCCATAAGAAACTGACAGAGCAATTACATTGTCCTTTCCATATCGGCTCACTGCCAATGCCAGTGCCGTAGTGGAATCCACGCCACCGCTTGATAATACTAATGCTTTCATAACTCATCTCTCCTATCTTAGATACATTTGTAATGCTGCATCGTCCTTAAAGCTTCCTCTTAACTCTACAGTCATTGTTCTCGTGTTGTTTTTCTTAATTCCTCTTGCCGACACACAGCTGTGATATCCTTCAAGCACCACCGCAACATCCTCGCTTCCTGTTATCTCTGCCATAATGTCCGCAATATCCTGACCGATTCTTTCCTGTAACTGCAGTCTTCTTCCAACCATATCGCATATTCTTGCAATCTTTGATAAGCCTATAACCTTCCCATTAGGAATGTACGCAACTGTCGCCTTCATATCATACATAAGTGCCATATGGTGCTCGCAGTAAGAAAACAGGTCGATGTCCTTCATAACTACAACCTTAGAAGTATCAAGCTCCTCAATTTCATCCTCAAATGTCTTATCAAACATCTGCGCAATTTCGTGATTGGAGTAATTCATCCCAAGAAAGACCTCCTCGTACATCTTCGCAACTCGCTTTGGTGTATCCTTTAAGCCCTCTCTCTCCGGGTCGTCGCCCAATGCAACAAGAATCCCTCTAATATGCTCCTCAATCGCTTTCGTATCTATCATCATAATCTCCATTCTTGCTTCACCCCGCAAACTTTGGGCTGAAAGCACAAATTTGCATGTGAAAAATCTTTGATATTAGGATTTTTCACATTATACGCCCCTTTCCTCTGGGTTCCAGATTACCTTGTGCATCTGAATCTGAAGACGCAAATCATTCATCCTTTTACCGGTCATGAAATTCACGATTTCCACTGGCTCAATTGAACCAAACACTGAGCTTATGAATACCTGGCATCTTTCTGTCAGATGAAATTTTTCAATTATTTTCTCTGCACATTCCAAATCATTAATGCTGCCCGAAACGAACTTGACTGTGTCCTGCTTTCTTAGAGCTTCCATATTGGAGAGAAGCATTTTCTCCTCACAGCCGCTGGATGGCAGCTTGTAATCCATAGTAAGGCTAAGTTTTTCTTTTGAAAATGCATTGGCAAGGGGAGCAATATCAACCGCTCCATTAGTTTCAATCTCTACTCGAATGTCCGATTTGTTCAATAATTTTTCTACCAGACTCCTGATATCCTTCTGTAATAAAGGCTCTCCCCCTGTCAGCGTCACATTTTTAATGCCTGTCTCACTGACATATTCACAAATCTCATCTGGTGACAGCTCCTCGTAATCACAAGCTGGCTCATTGGCCCACTTTGTATCACAATAGGAGCAATTCAGGTTACAACCCTTGAATCTGATAAACACCGCCAATTCTCCGGATCTTCTTCCTTCTCCATTGATACTTATAAATTTCTCAACAACTTTCATATTAGTTTCTTTCCTTTATTCTTCGTATGCTGCTACATTATTAGGTGTCTCGTATACTTCCACTCTGTGGATTGGAAAGCCTTTTGCACTCATCAGCTCATAGAAATATTTTGAAAAATGCTCCGCCGTAGGTCTGAAGCCAACTTCAATCATACGAAACTCCTCCGCCTGTAATGCAGCAATTGTCGCACCTTTTAGAGAACCTTTTTCATAAATCAAGCTGTGGTCAAAATCATCACAGATATCCTTCAAAGCATTTTTTAAATCAGAAAAATCCACAAGCATTCCTCTTGTCTGACCCTCATCCTTTAACTGGTCTGCTGCTATTTCAACAACAACTCTCCAGCGATGACCATGAAGATTCCTGCATTTTCCGGCATACCCCTTCAGAAAATGTGCAGAATCAAAGCTGCTCTCGGTTTTTAAATAATACATTTTAGTTTCTCCTCTAATTTATTGGGGAATAAAAACAGAATTGCTTAGAAAAGAACGTGCCCCACTGTGAGCACATATAGAAAGCCCTGTAAATGTATACACACCTACAGGGCTAAATTACATAAAAAGTCTTCTTAGCAGCCCTGGTTTTATTTAACGACAGGATGGTACAAACGAACTGTCGCGCATTTTTATGCGATATGTCTATTATAAGTATTTTTCTGGATATGTCAATGTGAATTTTCCCCTAGCAGCTGCACCTTTATCACGTTCATTATGCGTGCCGGGTATGTTTCCTGATTTTCTCCTGCAAATGTTATTGAAACCATATCATTTACTGCCAGGTCAGACAGCTCAATCTCTGTTTCCTCCTTCGTCCATGAAGTTTTATATTTAACCCTATTAAACCAATCTTAAACCGATTAATCTTTTAATATATCTTATCAACCTCAGCTTCATACACCGATTCAGTATGAGTATCAAATAGCACCCATTCCACCAGATCAAAACAGTCCGGATTATCCTGCAAGAACCGGTTTACTGTATGTACCGCAATCTTTGCCGCCAACTCAACAGGAAAACTATATATTCCCGTTGATATTGAAGGAAATGCAATAGACCTGATTCCATTATCCATTGCCAGCTTCATAGAATTAAAATAGCAGTTAGCAAGAAGCTCCTCTTCTCTATCTCTACCTTCATTCCATATCGGTCCTACAGTATGAATAACATAATCGCATGGTAAATTATAGGCTTTTGTTATCTTTGCTTCTCCAGTCACGCATCCGTGAAGTGTCCTACACTCAGCCAGAAGTTCCGGTCCTGCGGCTCTATGAATCGCACCATCTACACCGCCTCCGCCAAGAAGAGAGTTATTTGCTGCATTAACAATTGCCTGCACATCTGTTACTTTTGTTATATCTCCTTTTACTGTCTTAATCAAATACATCTTTCTTACCTGCCTGTTCATTATATTACCTCTGCCCCAAATGGCATCAGAGACAATTTAGCAATTTTGAAAAACTGCTTTCCGAAAGGAATTCCGATAATTGTTATACAACATATCAGACCTGCCAAAACCCACGACAGTCCACTCAACAATCCACCACATATAAACCAAAGTATATTTCCTAATATGCTCATATCAATATTCCTTCTCTATTTCTCCATCTATTCCATACATTTTCTTGAATGCATCAAGGTCTGCCTGATTTTTAATCAGCATAACCTCCTCTATCTTACCTGTATGAATGTCCTTAAAGCCTGCAACCTGCTCACCATTACATATGCTTGCCTTGATTACTGGTTTCTTATTTTCTTTATCATATGTCTTTATAACTGTCTTTTTCTTAAAGAATCCCACTCTGAGCACCTTCTTTTGACTTTGCCATCAGTATAACAACTGCCTATACCATTCATCCTTCGTCATATCATCACCACAAATTGTATGGTTTCATGGTTTCTGAATTTCGATATTCATGTTTCTCATAATATCCTATCAGCTTACTCTCATCTCTGAGTGCCACCATGTAAACATCTTTATTCTGTTTCTCATTATGAAAAGTATAAACGATATTATGGCTTTCATCTGCTGCAAACCAGTCCACTACCTGCTGTATTTTATCTCTTGATTCCGGACTATGACAATCTAACAAACTTCTTCCAATAAGTTTATCTCCGCCTCGCTTCGCATAGCTGGTAACAGCTGCCGGATTCATGTAGATAATCTCATGTTTGAGATTGCATATAACAACGGATGCCCTGTCCTGATCAACAATACTCTTATAAAAGCTGACATAGGATTTAAACTTAATTACCTTTTCATTATCCAGCCTCTTTTGAAGTTGTGGTTTCTTTTTTCGATAATAATCGTATATCTCTCCATCAGGTATCCAGATTTGTGCCTCATTTATCTTATCAAGTACAGCTTCAACAATCTGTTCATCTGCCAGTAAATCAGGTACTTTATCATGCTCTGTTACATACTTTTTGTATTCTTCATACACCCATTCTGTAATCTTATCCTTCTGCTTCATCTTTAGATTACTAAATTGTTTGTTCATCTGTAAAATCTGACCATCAATCTTTTTATGTATTTTAGTTTTCTTACTTTTTGCCATCTTCAGCTATCCTTTAAAACTTCACTATTTCCGGTTCATGGGTAAATGATGAGAATGTGACTGTTGCATTCTTGAAATAGAATACCTCGGTATTTCCATCATCTGCTGAGTACATATTCTGTAAAGATGGATAAGCATCAAGCATAGACTGTCTTGCTTCTCTTCTGTCATCTTCTACAAGTTCTCCGGCTACACGAAGCCACTCGCCATTTTTAAATGCACAAATTTCTACCTTCGGGTTTGCGTGAATCTGCTTTGAAACATCCTTTACCTTGCCAGTCTGAATATACAACTTTCCTTCAAAAATGTGTGCTGTTCCAAAAGGTCTTACCCTTGGCTGGTCGCCTTCTACTGTTGCCAAATAATATGTCTCTGCTTCTTTTAAAAATTTAGCTACTCGTTCCATGATGTAATCCTCCTGAATTGATTAATATCGTTTCATATTTATAAACAGTTTCATTTTATTGGTTATAAAAGTATATCTTCAATAAATCTATTGTTGCTTTGTCATTTATGACGGCCCGTCCTATTGTTATGCCATTGCTGATGATAATATATTCTCCGTTTTCATATCTGGCATTTACCAAATCATCTTCCCCTTTTAAGTCTATACATATACTTGATATAATTCCGCAAATCTCCTCTTGTGAGCTTCCGCTTTTTATCTCATAAGCATAATCCGCATCTCCTATCTCATTCAGATCAGTTACCAAACAATACTCCGCTCCATTCATCAGCATTTCTTCATTCAAAGTGGGTAATTGAGCCGTCTTATACTCATTAAATAAAAAGATAACTACAAGCGCAATGAATGCCGGAAAAAAGATACCGCCAAACCGCTGTGCATAATTTTGTTCTTCCCACCGCTTGCTATGACGACCAAACAGCGGTATTTTCATCTGCACCAAACCTGCTCCTATACTTACAAGCAAAAAATAAAATATAACTTTTATCAAAGACTCATCCCCCATTTAATCATTAATAAAAATATCGTTCCTAAAACGACGCCTACTAACCATATAAAGCGAAACACCTTGTTATATCTCGAACTATTAGAACAAGGAACAAGCCAATATTCCTGTGGAAACTCCAAAATGTATTCTTTTAATTCCTGCTTCAATTCCATGACTATACTCCACATTAATCCAAATAGCACAATGCACACCGTTCCATAATATGTAATTGATGCATTTGTAACCACAGCAAAGAAATAATGTGCCATCTTAAGAAGGAAGATACACCACGCAATACAGCATGAAATTGTAAACGCCCTTTTCATTTTCCACTTCAAACCAAATATAACCTCTGGAACGAATACAGTCAATGCCCCCATCGGCAATCCTCCTGTTCGTCCATGTGTGAAATCGCTCTCCGACTCCAAAGACCAAATTCCTATCAATACTATTACTGCTGGTATTAGTATGGTGCAGAACAAGTTATATGCAATAATCAACACATTTTCATTGTCGTCGTTCATAACTTAGCCCCCAATCAGTTCATCAAGCCTGATAGCCACTCTTCCTGATAATGAATAATACAATGCTGTTAGCTTTGCCTTGTCGTACAAATTTGCATACACATTATAATAACATAGCGATATTGACATACCGAAGCCAAATATTTTTAAGGGTATAGACGTTACATCAAGTTCTTAGTATATGAAATTTGCAGATTATTCTTGGATTTGGCTCA